>JAABUP010000893.1_pt1 | contig 64301 bp, 62 predicted proteins | sample 5559201 | NCBI WGS metagenome assembly JAABUP01 (sample SAMN10711887, study PRJNA513373) | rock metagenome | isolation source: Antarctica rocks | place: Antarctica
GCGACCAGGTTCCCGCTTACTCCAAAATCGCAGATCTTGATCTGGCCTCGACTGTTAACAAGGATGTTGGTCGGCTTTACATCACGATGTATTATGTTGTGTTCATCCTTCAGCGCCTTCAGGCCCATGACAGTGGAGAGCGTGATCTTCCTCAGAACACCTTCCGGTACGCCATCTCCGTAGAGTTTGTCAACAGACCCACCGTCCATATACTCCATGCAGATGTATACTGCACCTTCCTGGAAGAAAGCCCCGTAGAAGTCGATGATGAAGGGCGATATGCAGCGGTGAAGTATATCTAGCTCCATGATGATGGCAGCAAACTTGGCCTCGTCGAGCTCCAATCTGATCTCTTTCATCGCCATCACAACACCCGTGGTGTTGCCTTGACCCATTGTTGCCGTGGAGGAAGCAGAGTTCTGCTGGGTTGCATCATCACCCGTGTCTGCAGAAGCCGGGGTAACCGGTGATGACGTAGCGGTCGAGGATGCCGACAGTGACGGCGGAGGTCGATTGCCCTTCAGGCCCAGACCTGGCCTTCGCATCTGTGGACGGCTATGTCGAACTCTGTAGACTGTCCCGTAGTTCCCTTTCCCCAGTTCTTCCAAGTTGTCCACTTCGTCAAGGGATATGCTGAAGTTACTCCCACTGGAGAATTCAATGCCTTTCCCATGGATGACGGCCTTGCCTTTGAATTTTAGTGTTCCAGCTTTAGTGTCGACAAATTCGGAGAACTTGTCGAACAGGGAATCCGATGGGCCTCCTACGGGGCCACTCTCGAAAACCTGCTCCACAACCTTCCCGTTCACGGCTTTCGTGCCGGCTGTCTCTACACTCGATAAGCTGGAAGGTAGTCCAGGTCCACTTGAAGGCGTTGCCGCTGGTGACGCGTCTGACAACTTCAACCCCCGATTCATCCCTCGTTTTGCGGCCAATGATAGCTTCGAACTCGTCTTGACGTTCGGCACTGCAGGAGCCGAAGTCCAATTCTGTGCTTGAGGTCTGGTGTTCGGCGGTAACCTCAGGCCGCTGGACGCTCCCACCAATGGACCTTCAGGAGCACCAGGCGTCTTCTGGCTCGGAGAAGCGAGACCTCCGCCTATAGCCCCACTTGGCACTAGCCCCGAGGTGGTCGGTATGTTGTTTGTAGAGATGGAATGCACAGTGGGCTTACCGGGCATCCGCAAGTTTTGAGCCGGCGGCGCCCCCTGTCTGGAAAGATGGAAGGCCTTCATCTTGGCTTGCATATCTTGGGGAAGTCCTCCAGATCTCATGCTGGATAGCGATGCTTGAGGAAGACCGGGACGTCGAGCAGCGTTCAGCGTGCCGAGTGGAGTCGATGAGGCTGTCATGTTTGCGGCGGTCGGAGAATCCGAGGCAGAGGCAGAGCGGAGTGATGGTAGTCGAGGGGGCCGAGCTGCGACTGAGGGTAATGCAAAGTCCTCCGCTTGTGTATCAGTCGGGAGATCGGTCGACTCTGTCTCTGGCGAAGCTGTAGCATCTTGCAACTTCAGTGTCGGTGCGTTCTCCGGCGGAATGTCCGCCATCGCGGCAACGCCCAAGGGTGTCGCGCTCGTCTCGTCAGGGAAAGGATTCACAGAAGACGTGGCCTATGTCAATCCATTAGAGATCTGAGCTTAGTGGTCGCGGCTAGACAAGGGCACTGGTAATCAGGCGGTGCGCTCCGTCACAAGCCTCAGTGTGATAGTGGGTTGCTGCCTGACTGAAGGCGAGGATGACTACTTAGTCGCAACGGTGTTGCGGTCGGATACCGGTTGGCTCGCGCTAATCCCAATTTCTTTCTCGAAGTGACGTTTGATATGTATTTACGGTACCATACCCTTAACTTACCTCACCCCGGTCCGGCCCAAATTTCAATAAGTACGAGTACAGTATTATAACATTGTATCAGTAATTTGTCTACAGTACACTCATCTACCTCTCTAGTAAGGGGTTTGAGTCAAGCAACTGCAAGCTTGTTGGTTGTAATTCTTCGATCTGTTTCTTGATGGGCTTGCTCCAATTGAACTACGCGTGATGGAGCCATAAGTATTGGGAAAGTACTCTGTACATCTACTCCGTATCTTGAGTCACGCAATTCGACATATGTACTCAGATGGGTGACGTGAGGTACTTCGTATGTACATGTACTCGTGGGTCCAGCCCCGCTTAAGCCTCTTCTGTAGTCGTCAGTGTCAGTCCAGCCACAACAGGCCCTGTTAGAGGGTATGGGCCAGAATTAGCTCTGTAACGGCCTCAATTGAATCTGGTTTGACAGGGCGAGAAGTACTCCAGTAGTCTACGAGTACGGAGTACAGTACGAGGACTGGCGTCTACAGTTCCCAGAACACCTGTTTTTGCTTTTGCCGGGTTTCTCGGCTTCCGTTTCTACCGGCATCGCAAATCATCGTCTCCACCATCTCTTCTACAAGAACTAGAGTAACAGCGTTGGAGGTCCCGCTGCACTTCACGAATCATGACCTTCTTCACAGCTCCAACCTCGTACTGGCGTGCCATGGCCTTCGCCAATATCGATGCGTCCAGCGCCAACCCCCTTTCATCGCAAACCGCTTACTCTCAGACTGCCTACAGGATTCTCGATAGGAGCACCGCTCCCCCTCACTCATCACATCCAGCTATCGGCCATCTCATACTGCTAGTATTTGAAGCAGTACTTGAGGTAGTATGTGTCAGTTTGCCGGGCTATATCGTGGCGAGGCTCGGCATGTTCGACGCAGATATGCAAAAATTCGTTGCGAACCTGAATGTCACGCTTTTCACGCCCTGCCTGAGTAATTCTCCTCTCTTACGCCGCCAAAAGTCCAGTACACTTACCGCTCCGTAGTCTTCACCAAGCTCGCCTCGCAATTGACAGCGGACAAACTGGGAGAACTGGCAGTCATTCCCTTCATCTTTGCCGCTCAAACCCTGGTGTCCTACCTTTGTTCAATTGGAATGTCCAAACTCTTCAAATTGGAGAAGAGACCACGCAACTTTGTGGTTGCTATGGGTGTAAGTTCTCTCCACCGATATCTTAAATAATATTAACCCAGATTTATTTGTAGGTTTTTGGCAATTCAAACTCGTTGCCCATATCTCTAGTGATCTCGCTGTCACAGACGTTGAAAGGCCTTCATTGGGACAGATTACCCGGTGACAACGACGATGAAGTTGCTGCTCGAGGCATCCTGTATCTTCTGATCTTTCAACAACTCGGTCAGCTCTTGAGATGGAGCTGGGGATACAACGTTTTACTTGCTCCGCCGGATAAGGTTGAGCATGAGGCCGAGCACACCAGCTCGGGGATTGAACAGGGCCAGGGAAGATATCATGACGATCCTGAGGACGAAGCAGAAGAAGGAGACGAGCAAACGACGTCGCAAAGGCATAATAGGAGTGAGACAACTCCCGGTGGGAGTATTTCTCATGTTGAATCCGACTTTGATTCAGGTGGCCACACGCCTGTAACACACCAGCAATATTCGTCTTCGGTAGCCTCGAAAGCATCATCGACAGGCCAGACAAAACCAAACCCAGCTCATGCTCTACTTGCGACTCCTACTAATGGCAACGCAATACCAGGTAATGGGTCCAATAGCCACATAATGTCCGTTCCAAGTATTCGTTCATCGAATTTCCCCACCGAGGAGGAGATACCGGATGGACCGAGAGGATGGCCAATCCGCATCAGGTCAAGACTAAAGCAGGATATCAGCCAAGTGTCAGATCAGATGCACAGGACACTAGGAAGATCCTTTCAATCATTACCAGGACCTGTCCAGAAGGGTTTGTCAAAATTTCACGCGGCTGTCACCCGTTTCTTGCATGGGCTCTGGGCATTCATGAACCCGCCTTTGTGGGCAATGTTAGCAGCCATTATAGTTGCATCAGTACCTTCTCTACAGCGCGTGTTCTTCAGCGAAGGAACCTTCATCAGCAATTCCGTTACCCGCGCGATAAGCCAGAGTGGAGGTGTGGCTATTCCTCTCATTTTAGTCGTCCTGGGAGCAAATCTGGCAAGAAACACCCTTCCAAAGGAGCCGGGTCACCCTCTAGACGAGGAGAAAGAAGAAAAGAAGCTTCTCGTTGCTTCCCTCATTAGTCGGATGCTGCTCCCCACCATCGTTATGGGGCCGCTGCTGGCGGTGATCGCAAAGTACGTCCCAATCAGCATTCTGGACGATCCGATCTTCGTCGTCGTTTGTTTTCTCCTCACCGGAGCACCTAGCGCGCTACAGCTGGCGCAGATTTGCCAGATCAACGGCGTGTACATGGGTGCGATGTCGAAGTTGCTGTTCCAAAGCTATATAGTCTGGTACGTCAATACCTTTCCCTTCCTCCAACCAATGTCCCGTGTCTGTTACCAGGTTTGATCGCTGACTCCTCATAGGATCTTGCCTTCCACGCTGATTCTGGTGATGTGTGCTTTGGAAGTTCTCGAGTGGGCTGCGGATTAGCTGGCGAACTGGAGAGGTTTATGCTTCGTCTCTACCGCTCTGTACTATGATTCTTTTCTCTCGAGATATTTCACCAGTGGCGGTGTTCGGTTTGCTTGTATAGCCTCACGAGAGCGTGGCAGGGATTTAGCCCTCGGCGTCTAGGGATTGGGATTGAACGCTTAGCATGGCTTGACCTGAAACAAAAGTTCCGATAGAGTGCGATATGACTCTGACACGGGACGGCACACTGTTTTCAAGATCAATCAGTGATCGTGCTTGATGTACCTAACTACCTGGTATATTTATCATACAAGTCTCTATTCGCATGATTGGTGTTCCTAGGGGCACGTGGATCCGCAAAGATCAAGGACTGGGCCACTGTCAGCAGTAGCATGGTAGACTTAATTGCGATATCCCTGTGTGAAGAGCTGCCGTAAACGGCATTTGAAAGAAGATTGTGCTGGATGATACTGCGGCAGTGCAGTGACATAAAGTACGCCTCATGTATCTGGTACGGATGCGTAAGGTAATCTATCGTAGCTTGGCTTGGTTCAACTTAGCTATGATACCGTACCTCCCTCGGTACTAATAAACCTGCAATATTAACGTAATTCCCACAGACCAGGTAGCTCGTAGAGTAACTGCAGTACCTACTAAGGCAGTGAAGCCTCTACATATACGTTCAAGTATTGGGTTATTTGTCCGCCTGCAACACCTGCAACGAAGTCTTGGACCTGTAGATAAGTTGAGTCTTTTGGTGATTGCCGTCTGCTCATCCTTCAACCTTTCTCCACTGTGTTGTAGTAATGCGTCGAGAAAGTGCCGACCCAATGCCATCATCTGAGGAGCCAAAGTGTGTAGACGGAGCTTTGTCACCGAGATCTGGGGGGGATATAGGTCAGTGAGGGTTTCTTAAGCTCACATTATCTCTTCAACCTGTCCATGCGCCAATTCGTCTTTCCAAACAGGTCTGAAGCACATTGGCAATACTATTTCTTGTTTAAGCCAAACGGCAGTGTTTTATGCCAACCGTCGATGCGAATCTCCACCTCTTTCCGTTTCTGCTCGCTCTCTCACATATTCTGTGAGTGAGCGTATTTTTGCGGAAAGGATTTTAATCCTGCGAACATTCATTGAGGGATGTATCAGACAGCACACGCGATTGAAGTCTTATCCGGTAGAGCCTGTCAATAACGCATCGTTCCAAAGCTGACTAGTACCACGGCTTACATTTGCCTCTTGTGCAGTTGTGACGATCGCAGAACCAGATGTCATAGCTCCTACGTTGCGCCCTTCGCTGTCCGATGAGGCTGGCGAGCCGTCCAGCCTTGACTCTTCGCGTAACTCACGACAACACCGTGTCAAAGTTAGCAGACGACTTTCAGGACGCCCTGCTGCCCAGAGGTCAACATCCTCGTTGCAGTCCATTACAAGCCAAGGCAGCCTGGCATCCAACTTCAAGCTGGATGGGGATGCACAAGCGAGGGTCGCTGAGAATGCGTCCAGCCGTCGTGATCACCATGAATCCCAGGGTGGACTTATTGCGAAGGTGGTGGAGTGGCTGCAAGATGAAAAGATGAAGAGAGCCCTGCGCAAATCACAGTCCAAGAGGCACCCGTATTCATCATCTGCAAGTCCAACACCAGTGTTGGAGAACGTTCAAGGGGGCCAAGCACTAGGAGGACCCCACGCAAGAGCAAGGAGCCCTTCAGAAGCATCAGACGGAGTACAAGCGCTCGACAGGCTCGAAAGAATCCTTGCTGATAATATAGCGCTTGGAGATGACAAGAAGTTGACCCCTACGAATGAACGGCAAGGGTCGTACTTCCCTCGTCGGCACCCTTCGTCTATTCGGAAGCTGAGGAAGGGCTCGAATGCCGTGTCGTCTGATACCGAATATCAAGACGGCGATGCTCTAATTCCTACAGCCGAGGTCATATTGGACAACTCTAAGACTCTAGGCTATACGGGTGATGTGGCAGAGTCGGATACAGATCTCCATGGGAGAAGCAAGCGCGCTGTCAAAGAGAAGGAGGGCTGGATAAACTTCAAGAACGAAATTGTGCGCTTGGCCCACACCTTACGGCTGAAAGGCTGGAGAAGAATTCCATTGGATTGTGGTGCGGACATCGAAGTAGAGCGATTGAGTGGAGCTCTCACCAACGCAGTCTACGTGGTGTCACCACCAAAGAATCTACCTGGTGAAACCCCATCTGATATACAGGGTAGTACGGTGTCTCTTGTGCCTAAGAAGCCTCCGCCGTAAGTCACTCGCGCATCGGAATCGAGCTATTCCCATACTGACACCCGACAGAAAACTATTGCTCCGAATCTACGGCCCCCAGGTTGAACACTTGATTGATAGAGAGAATGAACTGCAAATCCTTCGGCGCCTTGCCCGAAGGAAAATTGGTCCTCGTCTGCTTGGAACGTTCCTTAATGGTAGATTTGAGGAGTTCTTCTATGCTCGAACACTGACGGCGCACGATCTGCGTATCCCGGAAACCTCGAAGCAGATAGCCAAGCGTATGCGAGAGCTTCATGACGGCATTGACCTCCTCGAGCAAGAGCGAGACGCCGGAGCATTCGTGTGGAGGAACTGGGACAAGTGGGTGGAAAGATGCGAAGAGGTGATTTCCTGGGTTGACAGACAAGTTCTTCCTGGCGAACAAAGAGCAAAGGGTTCTCGCGGTGAAGCTTGGAAAGAGCGGGGTCTGATCTGTGGTGTGGAGTGGTCTGCGTTCCGGCAGACGGTTGAGCGCTATCGACAGTGGCTAGATACAGAGTACGAGGGGACAGCAGGCATCAGGCAGCACTTGGTCTTCGCGCACAATGATGTAAGTCCTCTTTGTCCTTCTGGAGAGTTCTGAGTTGACGGGGAGAAGACTCAGTATGGTAATCTACTTCGACTGGAGCCCAGTGGAGAATCTCCGCTCCTATTGCCGGCAAATGAACATAAGCGGTTGGTCGTCATTGACTTTGAGTATGCCTCTGCAAACGTGCCTGGCTTGGAATTTGCGAATCACTTCGTGAGTCATCTTCAACCACTCATATACATCCAAGTCCTGATTCCGGAGTGTATAGACGGAGTGGTGCTACAACTATCATGATCCGGAAAGACCATATGCATTGAACGCCGGACACTATCCAACCCCTGAAGAGCAGCGTAGGTTCATCAAGGCATACGTCCGGCATCGGCCACAGTTCCATCCTCGAGCCTCGATGACACCGGCGATGGTCGCTAGTCCGGGGCCGTCGAGCTCAATATCTTCGTTCATGCTTGATAGCCGTGCCCCACCATCGCAGGCCGCCGAAGAGGAGGATCGGATGGAGGAGGCCACAGAGAAAGAGGTCCAACGTCTGATGCATGAAGCCAGGATGTGGAGGGTGGCTAACTCAGCGCAATGGGTTGCATGGGGTGTCGTGCAAGCAAAGGTACCAGGCATGGACGAGGCGCTTGCGCAACAAAAGATGCGGAGTCCCGATCCCGACACAACTCCGAGTCAGAGCCCTAACCGAGGCGTGAACTCATCACTGTCACTCGGCATTTCATCTGATCCATTAAGCCCCGAGATGGCCCTTGTGGCACAAGATGCACGGGACAAGAGACCAGAGGGCTTGGTTGCCGAGGCTCTCGGGGAGGGCAATGACTTGCCCCATGAAGAGGATGACGAAGAAGAGTTTGATTACTTGGGATATGCTCAGGAACGAGCGATGTTATTCTGGGGTGACATACTTTCTCTGGGAATTGTTCGGAAGGAGGAGCTCCCTGTCGAGCTGCTGCAGAAAGTTAAACTGGTCAACTACTGACTGCGAAGAACCTTAGCACCCAGATTGCCTGTGCATGTGAAGGCGGCAGGAAAGTGCCATGATCGGTTCAGACCGATTCAGGAAAGCCGTTTCTTCTGCCCTAATTCCTACCCTGATATCGACAGGTAGATCCGTCTGGGAGGCTAGATTTCCTGTTGCCTCTCTCTGTCTATAGATTGGGAACATATGATACGTGTACGGTATGAGCCTGAGGTTCTGTCATAGTGGGATGCTGCTTTGGCTCTATGGTACAAGAACAGGATGAATACACTAGTGTGTGTTATTATTAGGCCGACAACTTGCGTCTGTCTTGTTGACGTATGATTCTCCTATCAGATAGGGCCATCAAGACAGCTGACCAGTAATACCTCCGCCAATCCCGAATCTCCGCCTTCCTGGGCTCTGCTTCGCCTTGCCCTTCGTTGTCATCTCCATCGGATGCTCCTTCTCCCATTTCTCGTCCGCTCTGAAAGCTTCGATGCCTTCGTCAAGGTCGTAGTCCGATTGTTTGAGGTAGAGGAGAGCAACATCATATCTATATCGCATGGGAATACTCGATGATGATCAGTTGCCCGGCTCTACCTTACTGCTGGAGACGAGTCAAACGTAGGCGCACGCAACTTACTCCGCAATCTTACAGGCTACCATCCACCTTCTGACCTTTGCCTTCCGGATCTCCTCCTCTTCTCCCTCCACAGGTCGTGGACTTAAGCTGACACCTCCCTTGTAATACTCCCCGGGTATCAGAATGGTCCTCCGTGCTGCAAGCAAGTGATCTGCGTACAGCCCATTCGTCCTCCTCAGGACCTCATGAGGTACCCCATAGCGTAGTGAAAGTGAAGTGATGGTGTCCTGTGCGGGATCGAGGAAATGGAGCACATCCTCCGCACGCTCTGGAGATGAGGGGGATTTCTCTGGCGCTTGCGGTCTCGAGTCGAGAGAAGAGTACGGTGGTGGTTCTTCATCGTTTGTCGATGCAAGGGTCGCGTGTGCAGGTCGTGGTGATGGTGGTGGTGAGTATGCTGGTGGGTCACGAAGGCCTTGCGGTAGTGATGAAGGAGTCGAAGAAACCTGACAGAACGGGCCTGGATGCTCTATCGTTAGCCCATTGCCAAAGACACTTCGTGCCCCAAGGAGACTCACAGTAGTTCGCAAATCGCGCATTATTCTTCAATTTCACGTTAGTACATCAGCCATAAAGCTTTGCATTCAGCGAATGAGTTCGCTACATACAGCTATGCAAGTCCCGCAGATCACTCTACCACAGCATAGTAATCTGCGGTCCTGTGCGACTGGTTTCTCTGTCTTCTCTGCATACTGTGTTGGGATTACAGATAGCAGCGAAGCACAGGTGCAGCACGCCTCGTCGGCCATGGACATCTGCTTTGCTAGCGATAGACGATGATGAGGTGAGAGCTTGATAGAATAGTGCAAGAGAATTCCAGTCTTAATATAATCTGTTACAAGATACGCTTTGGGATGCCAAACCGCCCAAGTCCTGCGGGTAGATGACGCTGTGAATTCTAATCAGCAAAGTCACGTGCTGATAAGCATCGTGTCACATGCTGGAGAATCCAAGAGTGAAGACAAGGCAAGGACTACACCTAGGAGCTACGCACTGCTCGCCCGGACTTAAGCTCAACAAGTTCATGTCATTGTTGATGAGCTGGTGAGTAGCTCTATAGAGTGCAGTCCTTGCCATCGGAATTGCTTAACCCCTGAGAGCTTCGACAACGCTTAAGATGTCGTAGCTCGAAAGAAGTTGATGCGTGAACCGGAATTGCTAGGTCAGGTCCGGACTGTTGCTGGTCTTAGTACTGTATCAATCAGGATGTCTGGGTACTGCGCCATATATCTTCTGCGGTTGACAGCATGCGAGTTCTTCAAATGCGCAAAGTCCGCATGCCGAAGCTGCTCAAGCAAGGCTTTCGTTATGACACATCGGAGCCGTGTGTGTGCGTATTGAAAGAACATGTCCGGAATGTGCCATCGAAAGATCACTTCCTATAAAAATCGAAGGGCACAGTTGTTCATTTCTTTCTCCATTGATATCTTGTACCATGACCGCTGACATACCCAATTTACCCCGGATATCGTAAGAATCTTCTACCAGTGCATACTCGGATTGACTCCTTCACAGACTTCATCCACTGCCAGCTTAAAACAGAGTGTCAATCCTGACCTAGATGTCGATCAGGTTCCTGATAAAATTGGCCTAGTCGATTTCTTTCCACCGAACAGTTTCCAGCCTCTTTTTCCCAGGTCCCAATATTCGAGCCAGCGCCCTCAAATAAATTCGATGGTGCTCCTTAAGTGACCTGTGTGCGCGTCTTTGGCTATGTTTGGCGATATAAAGTCGACAACGATACTTTCTCGGCCCTTGGATATCTTCCCAGAAGCCTTGCGAGCGACTTCCAATAGGCCATAAACTAGGCTAGACTGGATATACATGACAGCACAATGGACGGGAGAAACTGCGAGAGAGGCCAAATCGAGAAACCATCCAGTCAGATTCTGATTATGACAACAAGAGAGTGGCTGGGAACTGAGCCGTGTACATTAGCGCTAGAGTGAGCAAACAGCGGAGCAACAAAACGCGGACCTGTTTCGCACCCAGCCGTGAAGTCCGTCGGTTCGGCGTCCCAAAGGAGAACTGGGGGTTCATTCACGCGCGGTAGATCCAATTTTGAAGTCAATTCCAGTAAGCCCGTTAAGATTCTCGCTCAAGTAAGAGCGCGTACATATCCACGGGATTGCCGAGCGTGTTTGCTTCGGGAAACATGCGGGGCCGATGGAGTTACGCCTAGGAGTGACAGATTAGTTGTGCCGATTTATCTCCATGAGATAAGCCGATTGAAGGCGTGGTGATGTTAGAGGCACACTTCGTAAACTCTTCCATTGTGTTAGCGATATAAGAGCTCAGGGTCTTCATAGAGTGAAAACGATTTTAGAAGTGATTTATAAGACCATTCTGGATCTTGAGCCCAATTGGAAAGGTCCAACCAGTCGTCCAAAAATTTGTGACATCTCGGCGATACAAACGAAAGAACTGGGGTTCACTGAACCCATCAAGCTTTTTGTATCCTGCAATCATTAAAGACTTTTTCAAGCTTTGAGAACTTGAGGGCCAAGAGCACACTATGATATGTCAACATACATCTTGTCGATACAATTGTAGTAGATGACATCGGAGCTCCTTATCGACCAAATCGATGCTGATAAGGGTTGACGTTGGGCAAGCCCTTCTCGGAGTAACCCCTTGAATATTTAAGCGAGCACCGCACTATCGCCAATTTTGGCCATCGAGTTTCAACATCGTCAAACTCCTCCCAACCCCAACGCTGATAATCTTCGAGGTACGTGATTGTGATATCTTCCACCTAACGATTATCTTTCATGTAGCCAGGAGGAGCAATCATCGTGCGCCCGATTCCTTCCTGCTCTTGCGGCCGCAATGGACAGCCGGACGATATGCTTCGCTTTTCGCAACAATGGGCTGAAGAACCCTGCCCGCAAGGGCACTCTTTACGCTCAAGGCTCTAGACACTGACATGGGTTACTTGCGACTGCAATAGATACCTCATTTCCCATCGATTTGAGAATCTCACACCAGCAACCGACAGGATGGTCAAAACAAGTGTCCTGAACGATGCGCTCAACGCCATCAATAACGCTGAGAAGGCTGGGAAGAGACAGGTCTTGATCAGACCGAGCTCGAAAGTCATTGTCAAGTTTTTGAGTGTTATGCAGAAGCATGGTATGTTGCACGCTTTTCTTGGCTACACTCCATCTTCGGGTCGATAACTAGGCAATGGTCTCGACATGAAATATACCTCACGACCTTTGCCCTTTAAATGCCCGATAGATTGAAAACCTCCGCGAAGATCTTACACGTTCTCTGATTTCCACTCTGACGTTAAACGTTTAATCGATCGCGACAATACTGACTGAGGTCTTCTATAGGTTACATCGGCGAGTTCGAAGAGGTCGATGACCACCGCTCAGGCAAGATCGTCATTCAGCTCAACGGCCGGTACGTCTACTACTATGGCATAGTCTCATTGCATGGGAATTCTAAAACATGTGCAGGATCAACAAGACCGGTGTCATCTCTCCGCGCTATAACGTACGTCTTGGCGATCTCGAAAAATGGGTTGTCAAGCTTCTACCATCGCGTCAATTCGGGTACATCGTTCTCACGACCTCTGCGGGTATAATGGATCACGAGGAAGCGAGACGGAAACACGTGGCCGGCAAGATCATTGGCTTCTTCTACTAGGTGTACCATCATTCCAGCTGTTCGGCTTAGATGTATTGGCTGGCTAGATTGTGGTATGCTACTGTCGGGAATCCGTACTAGATGTAACGAGGACACTTGCTTGAACTAAGGCCATCCGGAGTGAAGTGCAAACTGCTGAGGTGCAGCATTGGGGAATCATCAGCTCGTGATCTCTCAAATGGTTGAAGTCTGGAACTCTGCCACAGTGTATAGCGCTGCCCTGTGCGAACACAGGTATTTCAAATGTCGACGAAACTTTCGTAACAATGCCTTCCATCCAGATATGGCTGCGAAGTTTTGCTCTCAAAGGGGTGTCGAAATTTGTGGCTTTGCCCTAGCCAAACCAAGCTCCTAATAAATCTGTACAAGTACAAACAAACTTCGAGTACCTTACTTATACGGTACTGTTCTAAGAAAGTTCACCGCCTTATTCTGCCGCCAACAAGTAACGACAGAACGATGGAATAGCAAAGATGGTACTTGAAGTCATCTACGTAACCAGACATGGTGTAAGTCTTCTCTAGTGACGGTCCGATTATTTACTCTGCCATGTGTTGCTGCTGGAGTATCAATATCCGTTTATCGACGCTTTCGCAGTTCACGTGCCTGGAAACTCGACGATGACATCGCAGGATTTTACAGCACTGTCTTTAGCTTGTCTCTTTCTCGATTCCAGGTAGCCACTCACGGAAGCCAGGCCTGACTTTAGTCCAACAGTTCCGCATCAACTGGGTCCAAAACCCGCAAACTGGAACCTACCAAAGCAATGTCCCATCTCCCACCGGGATCCCCAGCGATCCTCCGCTCGCCGGCTATGGCGTCTCCCAAGCCAAGCAGCTGGCAGAACACATTGTCAAGCTAGATGCGCCTGTCGATCGTGTCTACTCTAGCCCCTTTTACCGGTGCTTAGAGACACTTGCGCCGACGGTGGAGAAGTTGAAGGAGAGAGGTCTGGGAGGTGTTGAAATCCGTGGTGACAATGGCATCGGGTATGCATGGTTCGCCCGTACCACCAAGACTGTGATTGAATGAAATGGTGGGACAGAGAATGGTACGGCACAGCTCGCTTCGACCATCCATCACCGGGCACGCCCGACATGCTCCGCAAATTCTTTCCCACCTACTCTCAGACCTACAGACCTTCAATCGTTCCTTCCCGTAACGGCGAGACTATAGATCAACTCCACGACCGTTGCGCATATGCAATGACACGGATCGTTGCGGACCTCGACGCGGAAGCAACAGAACCTAAGACTGTGCTTCTGTGCACGCATGCTGCTAGTCTGATCGCGATCGGCCGGGTCTTGACGGGCAGCATGCCTGATGATGTGAACGAGGAAGACTTCAAGCCGTTCACATGTGGTCTGTCAAAGTTCGTGAGGCGGGTAGCCCCACCGCAAGCAGAGGGCAAGCATATCGAGATCTGGGATTCCGGCAAAGGAGGCTCAATGCCCAGGATCGACTGGAAGAACGGTAAAGGAGTGGGAGGTGGATGGAATTGCGTGCTGAACGGTGACTGCAGCTTCCTTGACGGTGGCGAGGAAAGAGGCTGGTAAGTTTGGAACCAATCTCCTTGGTCCGATATGCTCACCTTCTGACCCTTCCTCTTGTCTCTACTCGGTTAGGAATTTCAGTGAATCAGAGTACAAGGAGTGACTTGTGATGTGCTTAGGCATTTCTCGGGCGACGAGTCGTTCATGACAGGTCCTGATGAAGAACCAAGCGTTATTCATGCTGTCGTTGGGTTCGACGTTACGGTCATAGGCAGAGGGACTCGAGTGAAAAGCATATCTGGAAATGGAGCGGGATCCAAGCTATAATTGATAAGGCTGCGTGCTTATGGCTGTAGCCTACAGTTGCTAAATCTCGTCAAGACACTAGCCCTATCACCAGGATAGACAACCTGGAAGACCAATGTATGGAAAAGTGTCTAGATGTCGGTGAGCTCTTACATGGAATGACGAAACGCAGAGGAGCTGTTCACCTGTGTAAATAGATGAAGTAGCTGAGCTGTCTCAAAGAAGAGCAAGGTGACGAAGCAAAAGGATGTCTCAAAATCAACGTGAAAAGGTGCGTGGATGCGTTGAGACCACGGAAACCCAAACCCAGTTCAGAGCCGCAAGAGGGCCAATAACAGATGAAGCCGAGAGCATCCCCTTATTTGAGCTCGAGAGAACTTCGGTCAGACTGAAGCAGAGCAAGCTCTCATCCCCTATGACTGATTGGGCATCCCTCAACGGAAGTCTCGTCTAGTATTGGTGCCGGTTCTACCATCGGGCATTATGAGCGTTTCTAACTAGGGCCAAAGCGGTTGCTGTCAGCGTTATTGACTCACTGGACCTAAAATCAAGCTCACCTGCTTTGGAAGCAGATAGCCCGATTGATTCTCCCTGCGAAACTTCTTGATCTGCACTGCATGAATGCATCTCGAGTGGCTAACGAGATTTGCGATTGCTCACCTCTTAGGAGTGGAACTGTAACTTTGAGTCTTGGACTTGAGGACCGTTAGCACTCGTGAAACGCACGGATCGGGTAAGAGCTTGCAACTGCCTGCTTGGGTGCGTATGGGCAGTATCGCTTGATTCAATGTGTTTTCTGCGCGGCGCGCGATCCAAAGAACTCCCATTATATGAAGGGAGTCACCAAAAGCCACGGCATTGACATGGTACAAGCAACGACCATGAGTAAGGAACGCCTCGACCCACCCTCAACGGCACAAGCTGTACGTCGTTTCTCTCGCGGATCGAGCAGTATCATTGACCGAACACAGACATCCCCCCAACGATCTGCGAAGCAGAATTGTCCAGTGATACATTGCAGTAGTGATGACCACGCTGCCGATGGCGGCGACGTTCGAGTTAGTTGCATCTGGGCCTTCCAAGGCGAGTGGGATCTGTAGTGCACGTTTCAAAGCACTTGAGCAATGATTATTGTACCGGCTGGCTGGAATAGGAGATCACTGGCAAGGCGTAAGAAAATGCCTTCTCATCCACAGCTGGTAGTCGAGCATTTCTCCTTGATGGCGATCCCCTGTAGGGATGGTGAAATAGGTCTGGCAAGGTCAATTGAGTGCCACTGTGTCTGAACACCGTGAGTAGATGGGACAGGCTTTGCAAGCTGAAGGGGAAGAGCCAGGAATTGTAGTCAGGTTGGACATATTCCTGGCGAGGTAGTGAGAGCTCGGCATGAAAGCCGTGCGATACAAACAAGACCGATTCTCCAGAACATAGAGTAACTCATGTGCATCCAGCTGTGAAGGGATGTGGATACAAAGAGTGATTGGGACTGAGGAGAATGACGCAAATGAACCACGATATTCACATCATAGAGCCAGGAACGCGCATGCTGCGTGGTATTGAAGTCTAAAGGGCTCGAGTGACGTTACATTGTATTCATCACAAGAGGCTTTAAAAACACCATGCCTAGATCTGCGGCTTCGTGAACAGACCTTGGCTGATCTTATAAAAGATCTGGTAGTACACCCTATCAGCCATTACCAATTCACCGTCCGATGTGGGTGTGCAACAAATTCGATTCATCATACGCCCTTCTATGGTATCTTACAAGATTGTACACAACTCCTAAAACGATTAAGCACAGCGCTAGCTAAAGCATCTTGAGCGATGCAGGGGTATCTTGAGGAAGAATCGAGAAGGCCATGCCAGCGCCAGCAATGCAATATCCTGAGAGATGACTGACAAGAAGTACCTGACCTTCACACAAAGCCATAACGGCCAAGCCGGTATTCGCAGGTGACAGTAGCATGCTCGGTACACTACCGGCATGAGCTCAGGTGTACGTCTGCGACACATGATGCCCGTCAATGATGATTCCCCAGCTTGAGGGCATGTTTGAAGGAGGACTTACCACGTTGGCAAGCCACATGCTTGCGAGCAAAACCCCCAATCTGACCCTAAGGTCCTCCTTGAAAGCTTTGCTGACAAAGCTCATCCACCTAGCGACATTGCGACCGCCGGTACCACTACGGCCATTGTGCTGATTATCCACCTTGCTTCGCGGCAACTCCATAAACCTCTTGAGCTCTTCATCTCCTGTTCCATCCAACTTGACTTCGTGTTTTTCTTCACCAGGATCAACTATCCAGGACGTAAGGACGCCTGTTGCACCTGCTACACACCAGCTGGTCCAGAGAAAGATGGCTGTTAGGACCACGAAATCCTCACGTCTCCCGCTTTTCGGTGTACCACTTCTTTCAAAGACGCCAACGCTTAGCAGTCCCTTGGTATCGCCGGCAAGCCAGATATGGAATTGCAGAGTGAAGGTCTCCAGCTAGCATCGCCCGAGCCATGCAAAGATGGACGAGTGGAAGTTGCGGAGGTGTCGGTGTGCATTGCGAAGAAGGACGAAGGAGAGGATAGGTATGCATGATATGTATGGCTGCCAGCGGTTGTAGTCATATTTGTCCGGTGAGCGACGTGTCAAAGCCCAGAAACCGGGAAGGACAGCTAAAGCGGCGATAGTCAAAGTAATGCGAATGTAGAAGAAATGATGTTGTACAGTTTCGATGAACGCATTGGTTGGAAGCCGTTCCGAGCTCAGCGCTGCGGAGATATGGACGAAAAGTACGCCAGATATCATGCCGACATAGACTATAAATATGTCAAGGAAGACACGAAAGCGCCATTCCGTAATGTTCCAATGTATGCGACATGTTTTCTCAAGAATGAAGAAGATCGCTTCTAGAAGTCCCGGGGTCCTGATTAAGGCAATCACCATAATCGCGGATATTATGATCTTGCTGAAGAGGAAAGAGAGATTGTCATTGCGGGACTGCCCGACCTTCATCGTGCAGTAGATGACCATGAACCAGAAACTTACGAGTGGACCGAAGTAGTAAAACAAGTAATCCGTGCGCATAACGTAGGGCAAGACACAGCTGAGGAGATTCAACCGCACCAGTACCGAAGCCACTCGTCGGAGGGAATAATCGCCTTTCTTGTAGAAGTAGACTGTGTGACCAAACCCTGTCATAAAGAGGTAGGAGGCCACCAATAGTCGTACAAGTTCGTAAATCCAAAGGACCTTAGATGCTCCTGTGTAGTGGTAGATGAGAATGATGAACTGCATCCAACCTTTCCACTCTTCTGTCTGATCTCTTGGCAAGAAAGGCTGATCCAATATTCGCTGATTGGTTCGTTGAACGCTCTTGAGGGCTGTTGGAGATATTGAGCGCCCAATGGAAAGTACCCCAAGAGCCAATGTGATCCCACAGAAGACCATGAATTCCGTTGAAGAGTACTGCTTCTGAGTCTTGTTGAAGATCTGAGTACGGTCTGCATAGAAGCAGTAGCATACAGCTGAAGAGAAGGCAAGAAGTGCATGTGCATGTTTGCTTGAAGGCAGCATGAATGCCCGTCTATAATCTGATCCTACAATCAGTACTACTCTGCTGTTGCTTGCTACTCGATTATGCCTACCTTTGCTAGTAATCATTGTAACTAGAGGTAGGAGACCAAGTCCGGCGACTAGTACCGCCCATTGCACCCAACCGGGACGCCTGTAATTGCTGCAGCACGTACGGTCAAACGGATACCTACCGGAATTTGCAGCTTCCGCATTACATCGGAGGTTTAGGAGCACGTCTGCCTTTCTGTTCGCAACATTTTCGACGACATGTAAACCACTCTCTTCGTAGGCAAACTTCTCTCGTCGAGTCATGAGGGAGTAACTCCAAACGACGTCTGCGCCTTGATAAACGGAGAGTTGTTGCAGGTAATCGTTCATAGGCTTGATCTTTTCCGACACGATACTAGCGGCGCGAGATGGCGAGAGCGACTCGTATAGAGGCACTTGTACTGGTGCGAACAGGAGGAGGTTTCTAGCTCCGTGCTTTCGAACAAAAGGTTGGGGAGCCGCGCCAACGACAACATCGTTCGCAGTAGGACTCATGAATGGCATGATAGAGTCGACGGCATCTTGAAAAACCTTCAGTGGACTAACTTCGACATGCCTTGCATGCCACAAGCCTGCGCCAATAAGTATCAACGCAGCACTGTCGGTACCGCTGGAAGTATCACTCCTGGTGTCTCCCAGCACGTCACGGTAAGCAACCAATTCTTCATGGAGCTTCGATGAATTCAGAAACGGATCCCAGATGAACTCCACCTGTACTCCCGCACTGGTGAAGCTGAGATCTCCATGTTTCTCGGCAGCGAGCATGCTGTCTTCTGCGGCTTCCTTATCCAGCTTCTTTGCGGTTGCCCAGAATATCTGCCTCGTGGTCGAATCTCCAACGTAAATAACCCGTCTCGACTGGAGGCACGCGGATATGTCCTTGGCCTTGTACTCGTGCATTAGACAGCCGGGAGGCTGCCACTTCTGAAAAGGTCGCTTGAAATACGGTCCTCGTGCTGAGTCTATCCACCGTCCCTGGTTGAGTAGAGCTCCACATTTGGAAGGATCTTGCGCATCTGGTGTGTTTGACCGCATCAGTCTTCTGCTTTGTATCTATACCCGCGAACGTTCGAAGGTTACTTACCTAGCCAGCAATAACGGTAGACAACAGCCAGGACTACCCCCAAGGATAATAACTGGAAAATCCGGTTGACGACTCGTGGCAACGTCGGCTTTGACAGTCGCAGCTTCCGGAGACAAATCATTGCTGCAACGGACAATTGATGGTCGAGGGTCTCTGAGGTTGTCTCTGACGGGCTCGCGCCGACATTGTACATCGGTGAAGAGCGGACGAACCCAGGTACTTCTATTCATGCCTCAAATGATTGAGCGCACAGGGTGGACATGACAGAGTGGCGAGTCAATGTTAGATTGATTCAGAACTTCTACATAAGAGAAGAGAGAATTGCGGGACATGCGTGTCCGCCAGAGCTATCTACACGGGAGATTCGTAGATATCTACACCGACATAATGTGGGCCAAGTCATCGCCGGCAAAAATCTGGCGCGGTGATACAAAGTGGAGGACAAAAATCTTCGCTCGGTTAGCTAGTTTTCACATGTAAATATAAACCCACTAGAAACCACGAAACAGGCGAATGAAAGACCCCTACGAAGGCTAGAATTAGAGGCCTTATTGAAGAAGGTGTCCTATCAATTCAGGGTGCTGAACGGCGTTTCGGGGTGCCTTACAGCACGATTCAAGAGTGGATGTCTAGTGGACGGGATCGACGACCACACTCCTTATGAACTGGAAGGCCTTGGAAACTCAACAAACGAGACCGACGACACCTAATTCGAATAGCGACGACTTCGTACGAAGGTCGGAGGCTGAAATGGAAAGAATTGGGTGAAACGGCTGGATTGGACGTGTCTGGGAAGACTATAAAGCGGGCATGTGAAAAGAAGGGTTATCATAAGTGCAAGGCATGCCGGAAGCCATTCATCTCGGTGAAAACGCGCCAGATTCGAAGGCATTTTGCTAGGGTTTATGGCAAAGTGGAACCGGACTTTTGAAGGAAGATTATGTGATCAGATGAGTGTTCTTTTGACACATCAAGAGGCACCACCAGATGGGTGATTCGTACAAAAGGGGAACGCTATCATCCAGCATGCTGTGAGTCAGTATTCAAATCGAACTCAACCTTCATACCAATATGGGGTGGAATCGGCTATAACTGAAAGTCTCCTTTGATGTTTTTGAAAGGGCATGGGAAGCGAGGGGGAATAACAATGGAAGACTACAAGAAACAGGTCATTGAGGCTGTCGTGGGGCCTGCTTTTCAGGCTGAATGGGGTCAGAAAGATGGGATCTTTCAGGAGGATAATGCTCCAGTTCATGGAACAAAGGGAGAGCTCAGAATCAGGAAGCAAGAGCTGAATATTCCTCTATTTGACTGGCTGTCAAGCTCCCCTGACTTATCCTCTATTGAAAACGTATGGCGTCTTCTCAAGCAGCGAATCTACCGTCGAAAACAGCCTTCTCGGACGCATACAAACCTCATACACGCAATTCAGAAGGAATGAGACCGATTAGAACCAAAGGATTGAAGGAAATATGTGGACAGTGTGCCTACAAGGCTACAGCAGGTTCAGAAGCGACGTGGATTAGCCACTGACTTCTAACTACTTCAAAAAGCATGTCGTTGCGTAGCCTAGGTCCTAATCTATAACATATTTACACTTATTGACTGAATTTTATGATGTGTTGCTAATTACATATAAAATCATAGGGTTATGGATACGCGTTGTTTCGCTTAATTGCATGAGGTGAGCGAAGACTTATGTCCCCCACTTTGTACCTAAGAGTTCATGTATGCTCCATTTTTATATTGACGCGTCATCATTTCAGACATGCCGGCCCTTCACGCCCCGAACGCCGGGCTGTCCCTCAGCACCTGGTCTGCTGTCAACGGTGATCGTAACAGCACGATACAAGTACAAGTATCTTTTTTGAATTACTGATGCCTCATGCTCGCTCAATTCATCTGTCTTCAATATCAACACCCTTCTATCTGTAGATTTTAGGTTTGATTTTGTGGAAGTTCTTCAAACACAATTTGGTCTGGAACTAGGAAAAGGCACCTATCAACAATTAAAAGGGCAATGTTAGAATCTATGTCTTCGTCGTTGCATTTGAGATCACTGGTCTGAGTGTAGTGTTTGATGATCATATTAATCTCAACTTCAAACTTGCGGCACGCGTTCTCCTATTTTGGTTTTTCTCATTCTCACGGCTCGTTTCATTTCTCTTCCTCAACCTTTCGATACCATTCCAATCTCCGTAACCTCTTTACACAGAATGACATTTCTCATAGAAAAAAGTGTCTGTAACTCCTTCAGTAGCTCACAGAAGTCCTCATGTTCCCTTGTATACTGCAACCTGCCAACATCTTAAGGGTTCCTAGTGAGTACCGACAACGTCCAGGCCGGTACCTATCGAAACCAACTTTCTTTCCGTCTACCTCCTCAAGGAACTCTTTTGCTTTCCCATCACGGACTGACGTAGTGCACTGGGGAATGGCTATACCGCACCCGCCCCCGTCAGCTTAAGACGGCCGTCAGAAGATGGGTCCTGAACGGGCGACATCATCCCGGTGAGCCATGTGGAACAGCAATAAGAGATTCGATGGGGAACTGGAGTTGGGGAAAGGGGAGTGCGCCGAAGTAACAAAAAAGCGGGCCGCTATGGAATTTCTCTGAGGGGTTCTTGGAGCGCAGATGATGGCGGTGTGATTAGCGATCTAAGAGTATGAGAGAAGAGTATGCCAGGTGAAAGTATCTAGCCTAGTCATGTTGAGGACCAATTGAGGAGTTGGAGGAAGCCAGGCTTAGGGAGTTAGCCCTAAGTTATGCAGGCAGTCTTTTGGTCAATATAAGGCGAATGGTGAGAGAGGGTCACTGTGCCAAGATAATTTCTAGCTTTGGCGACGGAACGCAGAACGCAGGTGGAGAAGCCCTCAGAGCCGAAGGAGGGAACAGGAAGGTTTACTCCCAGCAGAAATGTAGAGCGAGATCAAGTCACTTGTTTCAGGATGAGAGCGAGCATGATCAGGGAGGCCTTGAGATGACTTGCGAGGAGTTCGTTAGCAGACAAGTGTCATTAGCGGGTGTGAAGGAAGCAAGTGATGAGGGACAGTCATTACCAATGCCACGCAAGGCATGGTAGGGTTTCGGGAGTCCTTCAGATCCCGGTCATCGTGAGAGTCAAAATATTTCAGAGGTGGCGCCAGCGTCCTCAGCGCAACGAAGCTCAGTCGTCGGGTTCAAGAATATGCTGCATGTCTGATGTAGCACTCGTACCACAATACCTGTAGCTTTGTGGATAACAAGTCGGATCGGCTGTCGTCTAGCTTGACTCCTGGGCTTCTTTGCTTTGCTTGCTTGCTTGCAGTCTCTCCTCCAGGATGAGGAATAGGCCCGTGGCAATCAGATAATGTCTACGGCTTTATCGTTAGCATCGACCACACCGGGCCACACTTCGAGGCCGGACTTGACACGACAAGGCCAGCATATCTGGCGAGGAGTTGCAGGGTTGGGATTCAGGTTGATCGAGAGTAGCCTCGTATCGAGAATCTCGGAATATGAGTCTATATCATTGGTGTACAAAGTCATCGTTTTTGGCAATAACACGGAGGCCTGCATAACAACTCATCCATGAAACATGCTTCCCTCTTCTCTGTGCTGAAGCTACATATACGACGACCTTTCAGTTCTTGGGAGGATGGATCTTATCAACATGCTGCGTTGACCACGATCACTATACAGTGAAGGTGAGCGAAGTTCCGTAGAATTCAAAGCTGCTCTGATATGCTTCGTATCACTGCTGCAATAGATTAGTTGGAGGAACCATCTCCTACATCTGAAAATCGAGAGACTGCCTCCAACTGATAGGTCAGATACATACTTTGTCCTGAAAATGGACAGCGTAGGCAAGTGGCAGCATAGTAAAACAAATGTCACGCCTGGCTTAAGGTTGAAAAATTAGGAGTGCTAGCAGGCATCTACAGACTGAGCTAATGAAGAAAATCTCAACAATGCCCCGAACTGCCACCACTCCATCACCATGTTACCAAAATTTTAGTATTGTGCGACCATACGCCCTACCAATGCGCTATCAATGCTGTACCCAAGTCGCCCCGAAGCATGGATGTATCTTAGATCTCAACTAGAGGTGGCTGGCCCTGCTGCGGCTGCTGAGGCTGCGTGACGCCGCCGTTGTCTTCGTTGCTGCTATTTGCCTCTGCGTTGGGACCCGTTTCACGATGAGTAGGTTCTCCAACACCTTGTTCTTCCGGGACTTCTTCACCTCTCACTCGCTCCTCTTCTCTTTCCCTTTCCTCAACCATTCTAATTGCCTCCGCCGCATCTCGAGCAGCAATGTGTCTCTCCCCGATCCCAGGGACCAAACTTGCGAGGAAAATCGCTACCGCTCTCTCGAGTCTTCGGAGATACTGCCGTACAAGGCCCACGTCTCGCTGGTCGCGCTCTCTTAGTAATCTCTCGGCGACCTGCCTTATTTCCGGTTCCCCACCGACCGGTCTTTGGTCTCCGTTCACGCCAACAGGAGCAGCGGCGCCAGGAGCACCGCCAACGTTTGGGCGTTCGTTGCCAGCTAGTGGGACCAAGCCCTCCAGATGTCTCCTGAGTGGCTCCCAGACTGCTTGCTGAAATGGACGGAAGATGCCAGTCTGTGCTATAAATACCATGAAAGCCCCAACTCCGAGAAGAATCGCACGACGCCAGCCTCCACCAGCAGTGAAGAAGTAAACGAAGCCAAAAAGACGTATCAAAAGCCAGAGATGCCCGCCAAGGGGCAAGAGTATGCGGGCAATATCACGAGCTTGTGCCCATTGTTGCTGCCCGGGCTGTGCATGGTTGAGAGGGTCATGAGGCGCTGGTTGCTGGGCGTGAATGTCCCCCAAGCGGTTTGGAACCTGGGCTTGATTGAACCGCTGCTGCTGGAGATTTGCAGCAAGAGGGCGAGGGTCAGTAGGAAACGGGACAATTCGAGGGGCTGTACTGTATAGACCCGAAGGTGAGACGAGTAGTGCATGAGGGCCAGACGGAGAGGAGAGCAAGTAAACCATCGGAGTTGCACTAATTGGCACAGACATCGCGGATTGTTGTACGTTCGGGGTGATAGTGGCGTTCCTGCCAACATTCCTTCGGACCTGTTCAGCGCCTGAAGAAATGTATGATAGACGAGCGTTCATAGTTCTCTGGTGAACCTCAGGTATGGCATTCCGGTGTCTCATGATGTCCTGAAGCTGAGAACGGACTTCATTCACCTGATCCTCGGACGGCGCGTATCCGCTTGCGATCATTCTCTCCAAGGTGGACATGACTTGTTGCATAGGCGCGACCAATTGCATCCAAACCCGCCTTTGAGTCTCCAGATCTTGATCCGGTGGTGAAAACGTAGTAGGCCGTGCCTGTATGACTTCGCTCTGCAGGCCTGCCATAGACGGAGACAGACCATCAGCTGGAACATTGAAGGACCCATGAGAGCCGAATGAAGCCAAGGGCATGGTGTCTACTCCGGGCATATGATCATGACCAGCATTAGCGTTGGGTATCGTAAACGTACTTTCGTTGACAGTGATGCGCCAATTATTACCGTTTGGTCCCTGTTCTTCATGCACAACGGTGTTCGTACTTCCGGGGCCAGGTGAAGTCTGTGAGGGCATGCTTCCAGGTGGTGTAGCTTGCTCTGGTAGTTGGGCCTGCGCCTGTCTATTGGTGTTTCCGTTTGCTGCATCTGCGGCAGGAACATCCGCAACCCCTTGCCTCCCTGCAGCAGCTCTAGCTTGCTGCTGGTGTGTTATAACTTGTTGGAAGGATGGCTGTGGGACGGTTGAAGATTGATGCAACTGGTTCGATTGTGGGGGTCGCGCAGGTATGCCAGGAGCTGTCATAGCTCCCATCGCCAACTGCTGGCCGAGTTGTTGGCTCAAAGCTGCGAAGTGGTTGTTTAACGCGGCTTGAATATGTGGAGCAATCTGCCCTTGCGGAGATGGCATAACGTTGTGTGCATGATGGGCGTGCGGATGAGGGCTTTGAAACCCTCCACGTACTACCGTCGGCTGATGTTGCTGCCCTACATCGGCCCGGTCCTGAGCAGAAGATGGAGGCTGGTCCACGCTTGCAGGTCTGGGAGGTGTAGGAGGGTGCTGGGAAAGGACATTTTGGGGTATCGCATTGGGCGCCGTTGAGGTAGCTTGAACGGAGGATGGTAGAATATTCGAGGGAGGAAGCACCAGGTGTAGACTGTGAGCTACAGGATCGTTGATCTATAATCAACCCGTAAGCCCAGATCTGGTGTATCTAGATGTGTGTCACCTTACTGTCTCCTGGCCAAAGACATCTTTCATGGTATCCGTATCCTTGACCAAGGCCTTTCCCCTGTATATAAGTCTCTGTCTTCCCGGCGCAGGTTTTGTGGCCACGACATCTTGTATCTTGATCTTCAGCTCCCCCACTGTAGTAGCTACTGGAATGGAAGGGAACGTGAGCTTATTGGGGACTTCCGAGGACGGTGACAGTATGTGCAAGAAGATGGTCTGAGGTTTTGACACTGGAGTCTCTGGTGACGGTGGGGGTATCTCGCGTCTGATTCCATCTCCGAGTTCCATGTTGTCGCGCTCTTCCCAGTAGCAATCAACAGGGCAGGGCAAGCCTTGACACGCTCTGGCTTTGTTCTAGATACTGCGCATAATTGCTCGAAGAGCCTCTGAGAGTAATATCTTCTAATTGAAGGAGTCAAAAGTCAAGTTAAAAGGAAGTACGTGTACAGTACTTCCTATGTTCCAGTGATACGAGTAGAGGTAAGGTGGCAGTGTGGAGGCCATCTGCTCTACCGAGATGCGCTCTCACCACTGCTGTATACCACGCCATGCCACCATCCTGCTGTAGGGTACGAATCAATTACATGTATTGTACATATTGACAACTCAACTGTTACACGTTTTCGATACAGTATGCTCTGACAACGATCTGTTCTCATTCCACTCATGGCATCATCACGAGTTGAGAGGTTGGTACCCACCCTGAGAGCGCTACGATTTCAACGGTATGGCTGTAGCTCCTCGCCAGCATACCTACCTCTCTACCCGCCTTGGATATGTCGACATCATGCCCTAACGTCACGGAACTTCACCTCTTCAGCACGCCGGTATGAGCATCGTCAGCAGTACAGCAGAGAATCTTTTAGCTCGAGATTACGGGCTGCATGGCGGAATACGAGAGTCGAATGGTACCCCATCCCTGTTGGACTGTGTATTGGATTTTTGGGCTCTGTGCAGTTCTATAGGGTACGACAACGGAGAGCGAGAGAGGCAGAGGAGGAAAAGGAGCATGCAAAGGGCGCTGCTGCAGACGCCGCTCTTGGAGACGGCGGGGAAAGGGTTAAGCCCAAGAAGAGGAAGAGGATCAGACCCAGCGGACCTTGGTATGCAAAGCTGGACGAGATCAGGCTGCATACGAGGGTGTGAAGCTGATTTTGGGACATGGACAGGCAGGTACAAGTCATGTCTACCTTACCTCTGAAGGCAGTGTCTAGGCTTTGGGGCCGCTTCAATGAACTACAGATCCCATACTATCTCCGTGTACCTGGCTTTAAGTTGTACGCGTGGATATTCGGTGTGAAGTAAGATCAATTATATTGTTTTAGGAGGGTCAGGGCTCATCATCTGATTATCAGTCTCTCCGAAGCATCAGAGTCCGATCTCCGTACCTATCCGAATCTGGCATCATTCTTTTACCGTACGCTTAAGCCTGGCGTTCGCCCTCTTGATCCAAATCACAGGGCGCTTCTCTCTCCAGCCGACGGTCGCGTTTTGCAATTCGGCAGTATCGAAAATGGTGAGGTGGAACAAGTCAAGGGAATGACCTATAGTCTCGATGCTCTCTTGGGGGGCCCTAACCCGCAAACGTCGCCAAACCCCTCAGCACCCTCGAACATCTTTTCAAGGAATGGCTCACCTGATCAGGGCCAATCCCGAGCAAAGATCGGCGATGAAGACGTCATTAACGCTGATGAAGAATTCGCGAACATGAACGGTATCTCGTATACTTTGCCTGATCTATTCTCTGGACCATCTCAGCAAGGATCGGAGCCGTCGACATCCGTCGACGCTTCAACCACCCCCAAATCCGCATCCGAGGCGGAAGTTCGCGCTGACTTAGCGCTCGGGGGAAGTGCCAGACCTTGGTACACTCCATCTACTGCGAGAAAAGAGACTGGGCTTTATTATGTTGTTGTCTATCTTGCGCCGGGCGACTATCACCGCTTCCACTCACCCACATCGTGGGTCGTTGAAAAGCGCCGACATTTTGCCGGCGAGCTCTACAGCGTGTCGCCATATCTTCAGCGTACATTACCTGGTCTATTCACGCTCAACGAACGGGTCGTACTGCTAGGGCGCTGGCGATGGGGTTTCTTCAGCTTTACCCCTGTGGGTGCAACGAATGTTGGCTCTATCAAGATCAACTTCGATCGAGAACTCCGAACCAACAGCTTGACCACAGACACTGCCGCTGATAGGGCGGCGGAGGAGGCGGCAAAGCGTGGAGACTCTTACTCGGGGTTCGCCGAGGCGACATACCAAGCAGCGAGTAAGATTCTTGGAGGGCATGCGCTGAGAAGGGGAGAGGAAATGGGAGGCTTCCAGCTAGGAAGCTCGATAGTGCTGGTCTTCGAGGCGCCAAAGGGTGGAAGGAAGCGTCTTGATGAAGGCTCGGAAGGTGGCGAGAGTCAGGGAGGTTGGCAATGGGGCGTCGAACAGGGCCAAAGGGTCAAGGTTGGGCAAGCAATAGGCTGGGTGGACTAGGAATAGCATGTAAGCGCCGCTGCATCTGGCGAAATGGTTCCTCTCTCTATAAGAGAATATACTTTTGCGCCATCGACTGAGCTATCCATGATATCTGTTGGCTCTTGCACAGCGGACCGTATGCGTGTGGAGAAGTCGAGATCACGACGAATCACTGTCAAAGCACACGCCAGTTTCTTGGCTGTTTTTTTTTAACAGAAGACCGGAAGACCACAAGCCCTCAATTAGAAGTCCTTGCAAGAACCATCAGGATTATCTTTCAACGCAAATGTCGTGTCCTAGATACTTCGTCTAGGCATGTCGAGCTCCCGCACTGATCACATCCCTCAAGAGGCATTCCGGCTAACAGCAGCCTATTCGTAAATCAAAACTCCCTCGACGATATCCTGTACCATCAGACATCCTCCCGGCGCCGAAAAACAAGTTGGTCTACTTTGCGCGGCGGCTGATGGCGAGCAGTGAAAATCAACCTTCGCAGGAGTCTTCAAGACGCTGAAATTCCTCACACTCTCGACCTTCGGTATCCCCAGCCTTGGTCGGTTTCACCAAGTACAAAGCTACGGACGAAACCCGCGGCAAGCTTTTTATGCCCCTATCAATGCAGCATTAGTGGGCAAGGTCACGGCAACGAATTCGACTAACGCGTTTGCAATCACTTCGAAGGCCCCCGAAGTTGCGGAAAACAACCCAGTTGACTTGATGAGCTGCATCCCCGTTATGTACAAGAACCAACTCCCTGGGGCTGGCGAAGGATCTTCGCCTGAACATCAATGACTTGAACTTCAGATTCTGACGGTTCCTGGGAGTGACAATATCGAACGATGCTTAATATATGAATGCTGTAAGTGAAACGAGACCATCGGGTATAGTCGTCTGCCGTGAAATCGAACTCTGATCGTTGCAGTCCGAAGATATTGCAAGGGTAGTGCGAGATTGAGGCAAAAGCTCTTGACCAGAAATCGATTGTGTATAGACTGACACACTCGAGTGCTGTTGACAATTCCTGCCTCATCGTCAACGAGCATATGACATACCCAAGCTCACTCAGCTATCGCAGAGCTCGGTGTTCCATACACTGACGTTGACAGTACCATCCTTGTTATATCATACAACGTTACTTACTGCGACGTTGGAGCAGTGCCGATGTAAAGTCATAGACAGACGATAACGTGGTTATCCTACACCTCTCGCAGTGATCAGACTGCTGTGGTCGCCATGTCAATCAACCAGATAGCCAAAGCTTCGAAGCTCAATTGGTTTGTTTCCTCAGCTTGACCTAAGACGACCCTCGATGGAGCGCGTCTTTGCACATCATGCATACGATCCCAGATTGACCGGAGTGACGTCTCATAAGGGAACACTACGGGCCTCTTCCGGACCAACCTAAAGAACACGTATGAACTACGTAGAGAGACTTTAGGGCAAAGAGTGCTTTTCCATGAAGCTACGGACCGCCGCGGGAGTACCCCGCACCATAAACATCAGCACCCCGCAGAACAGTATATATCAAATCGACGAACCCTCTGATCTTTTTGGTCTCTTGGATTAGTTGTCTCGTGACATCTGATATTCTTCATACCTATGTAACCCGTAGATATGCCACAAATCCTCAAGTTAGCCGCCTCCCAATCCCGCACCCTCTCCACCACCTCTGCCACCCTCGCCGCCCTCTCCTCAACCACCCACCAGGCCGCCAAATCCGGCATCCACCTCCTCCTCTTCCCTGAAGCTTACCTAGGCGGCTATCCGCGTACCTGCACCTTTGGCGCTGCAGTGGGCGCGCGAGATCCCTCCGGAAGGGAACAGTTCCTGCAATACTTCCACAGCGCCGTCGATTTGGGAGATACCCCACACGGGGCGGGCGATGACTGGGTCGAGAAGAGACTGCCCATCGCGAAAGGGAAAGCATATCGGGGCGATGGCACGAGGGAGGTACTGGAGAAGATTGCAAGGGACACCGGCGTCTTCTTGGTGACGGGCGTGGTGGAGAGAAGTGGAGGAAGTCTATACTGTGCTGTGGTCTACGTTTGTCCGAGATTGGGCGTCATGGGAAAACGGAGGAAGGTCATGCCGGTGAGTGTTACGGTCTCACGGAAGGTAAATGCAGAGCTTGAAGGACTGATGCGCAGGATCTGTAGACGGGCAGCGAGCGATTGATATGGGCCCAAGGCTCGCCATCAACCTTACGAGCGATTACGACGACTATTGCGGGGGTCAAGCTAACCCTTGCTGCGGCAATATGTTGGGAGAATTACATGCCGCTGCTCAGGCATAGCCTGTACTCGCAAAACGTCAATCTCTACCTTGCCCCGACCGCGGACGCCAGAGACACATGGTTGCCTTTGATGCGGACCATCGCTAGCGAAGGGAGAGCCGTAGTACTGAGTGCGAATCAATGCATAAGAAGGTCGAATCTGCCGCCATGGATCCGAGGCCAGCCACCCAGCAAGATTGAGGGAGGCCATGGCGAGGTCAAGGGCGGTGGAGGGAAACCAAATCGTCGGAGATCTACAGTGACCAAGACCGAAGATAATCATGAGATTACTTGGCCACCAGCAGACGCAAAGTCATCGAAGCCTGGAGCAGTCGAGGAACCGGCCACGAATGGCTCGTCGCCTCTTCGGAGTAGTGCTCTTGATGATGGCGATGACGAGGATGTTGAGGTTTATACCGTCAACGGTCGCCAGAAGTCTACGGTAAGAAAAGCCGAAGAAGATCATGAAACTAGTTCGTCAGCGTACGCTAACCTTTCAAAGCAGGCACAAACGCCTTCCAAACAGACCGCGTCGTCAGGCGCTGATGATGACGAATTCGTCAGCCGCGGTGGCTCGTGCATCATAAGCCCCATGGGCGAAGTGCTTGCGGGACCATTGTGGGACGTTGAGGATGGAGGTCTCCTGGTTGTGGAAGTCGACTTTGAGGATTGCGAAAGAGGGCGACTCGATCTAGATGTTGCGGGAAGTTATTCGAGGAATGATGCCTTCAAGCTCACTGTTGAGGGCTTGGATCTGAGCCCACCGCCATAGTCACATCAAGAGACTGTACAATGCTTAATCACTTTGGTATCATATGGTAAGAAGATGGTGGATCAGCTGTAATTGCCACTACGTTGCTTCGTAGAAGACCGGGCAAGCAAGGCAGAGAATCTCAAAAACAGGGCCACCTTGACCCACACAATGTATCCCTACCAACAGCCCACCGGACAATGGATTCCCAGAGGCATCCCATAACGAGGCTAGCATCGACTACCTACCGCGGTATACCAAGATAGGTCGCCGTTCTAGCTGTCCCAGAATCTTCCTCGACAACAGATACAGAGTGAGAACAACTCGATTCCACCACCATAACACACTTATGGATAAACATGGAAGAGCCAATGAGTACGGCACGTAGCAAGTGGAATGACAAGGGCGGAATCGAAGGGATCCCAAGGAAAGGGCGTTATCGTACTTAGTCTTTGGTTTCTTGGTGCTTCTTAGATCACGAGTTCATGTTGCATCAGCATAATTCAATGGTTAGCACTTTAGTGCGCATGGAATCCTGTAAAGTTTCATTTTATGGCTTAGCTAGATCTGTAGCGTTTCAATCCGCAGATAATTCCTAAAGTAAACGTCAGCTAGCATGGTCTCGCCTCTGTTAAGGACATCATCTAATGATTATCCGCGGTCCAGGTAGGCCGTGGCTCCGCACCCATTCATCCACTTGGTCGTCCCCGAGTTCCTCAAAGTCATCGTCATAGGAGCTGTAGCGGTCTTGTTCTATGGAATCCAGGCAGTCGTCCGGGTTGTAGTGAAAGTCGAGTCGTTCTTCGCTATATCCGCAAGGTCTAATTTCCCTTCCCCAGTAGTCAGTCATCTCTTCCGGAGGCTCGAGTTCTCCTCTCCTCCATCGTTCGAAGAATTGCCTTCCCCCCTCCCATCTCATCCGCGCCTCGGTGTCGGCAATCTCGTCCTCGGCGTCTTCGATCTGTTGCATGGAGATGTCCCTGTAAAGCCGTCCTTCTGCGATGAGCTTGCGCAGCGTTCTGATCCTCGTCGCATAGGTCTGTATCTTGTTAGCAAACTCGTTCCGCCTGCACTCTATGCACGCAAAGGGTCGACGGTTCTTGGCACCAAAGCCCGGGTTCAGGCAATTTGGTCTGCACGCTGGCGAGTTTGTGCGCGCGTTGTGGCCGCATATCAGAATATGAGTTTGCCCGTTGCATCGCCGAGTGTCCCGAGGAGCAAAGTAAAAGCCAGTGCCTCGGCACATGATTGCGGTCTCAACAGGTTGGTTTTTTTGGATCTTAGTATGTGAGATCCTGGAAGGTCCGGACGAGTTTTATGCTGAAAAGCTGTTTTAAGAGCTCTTTGTGGTGGTGATTGTGTGTGTGGTGAAGATGAACGATGGTGAGGAGAGAGCCTTCCGAGATGGATACACGCAGTATTAATACCTCTTTTCGACACTCTTGCTGGAGCGATATAGCCTCTGTCCGATGAGTGAACAATGCCTTTGTGCGATTACCAGGTGGAGCAACAATGGCGTTGTTCATCGCTCTTTTCGACGCTTACCTCTTGGGGGTATACAAAGAAAGACCTCTTTGTCCAGTGAGGCAGAGTTACAACCCCGAAGAAAATCAATCAGGGGATTGTGGCCGTACAGGCGAGGAAAAGGTGTCTCAATACACTTCTCATCTGGAAAGGCTAGTAGGCGTGGAGGAAAGTCCGCTGCATGCCTGCAGGATCAACTTCACTGTCTCGACAGATAAATTACAAGAAAGCATCTGTGAACCGTTGCAGATGGCCTCGTACTCAAAGATCCTCGGTATTTCTCTAGTCTCATACATCCATTGCCAAGAGCAATGGTGCGTCCAGCTCAAGATCAGGCGATGAGAGACGGAAGATCGAGCGAGGCTAGAGACGTCAAATGGATCGTTGCAAGAGTGACTTCAAGACGAAAGGCGCGCACCAAATCCTGATGTTCTAGTACACAGAGTCTTATCATACAAACAAGGAGACTTGGACGAAATACAGGACTCAGATATCTAGTAGGCCACTCGCGTCCGCATGTCCTACTCCCGTAATTAGCTTTAGAGATACTCGGCAGTCTTCAAGGCGTTGAGAACAAAGAGGCTCACAGAAATCTTGCGTTCGATCTCTCGTACTGATCGGTCAAGCTCTCCAGCTATCATCTGCCTCTTGTCATTAGGCAATAACGCGTAACGCTCGCACACTATCAGGACGTCAGCGAGATTTACCACATGAAGAGTTGTGTTGCAGTGAACGCTTACAGTCTCCATCAATAACCCCCTTCACCGGAACATAATAACTCCTGTAGATTAGATGATCCCTTCCCGCAAGAGGCGCGTCTTCGCTTCTGAGATGCTGCTCCAGTGATTGGAAGAAATCCACATCTTCCCTGCTGACGAAAGGGATGAATATACCAAGGGTTCCTTGAAGGCCAGTCCACACTAAGATGTCTCTACCTCCGGCGACGAGCTGTGTCTTCTGGATACTCGTGGGAATGTCTTGAGGGAAGAAATGAGACATCAAAGCCACTCGATTGGGAGCGCCTTGGAGATACTGACGCTCATGAACTAGATGAGCGCCGGACCCATCTTCGTCAGCTTCTTCGGAAGCTTTTTGTGGGCATCGTAGTAGCCATAGGTTCCCGAATTTATCACCCCCAGCAACCGTCTCATAGTCAACCATTGTCGTGCAAGTAGTCCATCTCGCAATCACATCGTCAACGAAAGGAATGAGACGGTTCTCCTGGAACTTATACACCACATATACCACACTCTCCTGTACATCGCTCACTATGATCCGATTCCCTTGTGTCTGCAGGCCCACAACGAGGTTGGGTACAATTTGAGCTTGACACTTGCGAAGCAGCTGTTTCATACCAAGGTCGAAGATTCGCAGGTCAGTACCAACTCCTGCCAAAAGGCGGCCTTGGAATCCCATGAGAGCGAGAGGTGGTTCCTCGACCTTGGTCTTGTGGATGAATTCAAGTTCTTTACCATCTTCCTGAAATCGATATACATGGATAAAGCCACTAGTTGATGACCGTGGACTGACCACCATGTCCTTCCCGGTACCGACGACCAAGAAGGTCTCATCGTCTTGACTAGAGAAGGAGACCGTGGCTATGCTGACAGCGGCTTCGTTGTCATCGAAATCGATTCGTTGTAAGGTTTCTTTTGCCATGACAGGATCAACCACGTGAATGCAGGACGCCCAGTGCCCTTTGCCACGCGGGTAGCCGAAATCTTCAGGTGCGAGCACGACACCGTCGCCATTGACTATAGATGAATCGTTCAAGAGACGAGACTTGGTGGAGAAAGAAAGGACATTGTTGTCCGATTCGACAACATAGAAAAGTGGCTGTTCGGGATGGCGGACGAAATGGCGTGGGGTGTAAGTGAGTGATATCGATTCCTGCAGAAGATTGTTCGCCAACTTTTCGATGGAGAATATCCTTGCAAACGTATGGTCAGCAAAGCATCTCTCGAAGATCGTCTGATAAATGTAGAAAGTTCTTTGGATCGCAAAAGGTCAGAAGGAACAATTGGAATATATCTAATGTTTCCTCATCGCCGTGATCGACGTAGGAAAGAGCATAGTGAAGTCATCACAAAGTTTGCAGTCTTATGAAAAGAAACAACTTAGCAAACCGGCGCTAACATACCTTAGATTCTGCCCTTGTATGCCGACCATACCTTCCATGCATTGTTCGCTACTGAAATTCCATCCCCACTCCAAGCCAACGTAATTCATTGGAGTGAGCATGAAGCCGCTTGTCTGCGGATCGGAGTAACCAAGCCATGGTCGAGAGCTCAATGCGAGCACGGCAGGCCGGCCCTTGACGGAGACCCGGAAAAGCTTCGCGGGTTTGGCCCCTAGGAAACGCGTTCGTGTATCTGAGAGCTCGCCTGTGACCTCATCAAGGACAGTTCGCAGGTAAACGCCAGAGTATAACCCGATATGCAGGTACAGTGTAGATCCACCTGACGTTGAATCGGCCATAGCCATAATGGAGAGCGCAGAGGGAGCAGAGGTCAGGGCTTGGACAGACTTATTCTCGAGTGTTGAGTCCGGATCAAGGCTGAGTATTCTGACTGTCGAGTCTGCACAACCTACAGCGAGAAATTGACTCCTAACGCGCCCCTCGGGTACTTCACCAAGGCTAAGACAAGTCACTGTGCCGTCCATCTCCCGCTTCTCATCGTATTCCGCTAACGAGCCATCGGAATCCATTTCGAAGTAGACAATTTCGCCCGAACTCAGCGCCACAGCAACTTGACGCTCGTTTGTAGTGGCTGCAACAATCGATCGATGTTGAGGAGATGGCCATTCATTCACCCGACGGTCAGCCCGGATATGCCGGATACCTCTTGGGTGTACTTGGATAAGAGCGTCTTCGCCAAGCTGCTGGACTGCGAGCGTTGGCGCCGATGATAGGAAGCCAGTATCAGTGACTTCCTCGACTGTCTCTCCAATACTCAGTACTAAAGTTCCATTCGGGAAAGAAAGTATGATGTAGGCGTCAAATTGATCGCTACGAGTGATCTTGGTCGTCCATACAGCCGACGGGACGCCTGGAAGCTCTGACTCGACAATCTCGGAAACCTCGAGGCCATGTTTCAACGTCCTGAAGGTACTCCGTGCACCAGTACCGCAGATAGAGTAGATCTGTGGTGCATCCTCGTCCGTAAGGTTGGCAACCTTGCAGTCCATCAAAGGATTCATCGAATCGATGCTTTCAACCAAGTTGACGTTCTCTGCGCTTCGAGGATGAAAGTAGACTGGAGTATATGGCTCTGTCGGATCGGCTGGGAATGAATCGCTATTGTATTCAGTTTCTTCATCATCATCTCCGAGTTTCTCGAATTGATAGAAATGGTGATTCCCAGTCTCACTGGCCACGAACAGGAATCCACTCTTCAGGATACAGAGGCTGGAAGCTATCGGCACAGTATCGAAATACTTAATCCTCGATCTCTTCACTTCCCCTGTTGGCTGGCCGTTGTCATCCTCGACCATGTCCAACATGACCTTGAAAAGATCTCCATCCTCGCTTTGGAGGAGAAAAAAGAACGCTCCCCTCATTTTGTGCATAACTCCTGCGGTGATGAATCGTTTCCGTTCCGGATTCTCGGTAGCCCCTCGCCGGCGTGGTATCGCAACCCGAAAAGCGTCTTGGTTGGAGTGCCGATAGGTGATATTGTCCTCTCCACACACAAGCACTCCACTAGGTCCGTCAGCTCCACCAGGCACCTGGAAGAGCATTGTCGCTGTCCGATCTACCGGATCAGTCCATTTTCGTACGACGTGGTTCAAGCCAAGATCAAGTTCGTAGTAGACCAAAGACTTTTCAATATCTTCAAAAGCCTGCCCTGTGGGATCCTGATCAGACTCGCTGTAGTCTACTTCTAGAGCCGCAAATACCGGGTTCTCGTACCCTACATCAAGGCCGACCATCGCGAAGACCAAGGTCTGCGGCTTGTGAGCCTCCAATGGTGAAGAGATTGTGAGCTCCGCTTGCGCATTGCGATTTAACACGTAAACGAGCTTGTTCTTCTCCACTGATGCTATCAAGCATGCCCTCCCCTTCGGATCCACCGCAAGATACTGCCCTGGGATGACTCGTCGTATGCCAGACTTGCCGAATGTCTCGAGATGTAACCGGTTAAATCGATTCTGTGAGGGTACGTATTCGATGATGGTGATTCGCCCGGAATCAGAGCCAATGATAATGTAATCTATGTTGCAAACTCAGCACATCTCTCGAAAACCTTCCCGTCTGCCATGCAGCTTCTCTTCGCTCTGCGGCGCAAGCGCTATGGAGGATCGTGCTGCCCGCCATACTTCACGAATCACTAACTGAAGTCTCAGAAGCACACAGGAAAGAACATACCCTTATTGCTTCCCGCCAATCTGAAGGCTGCCAAGGTTCGGACGATGCCAAAGACATCTTGAGAAAGGATGGTTGTGATTTTGCCTTGCGTCGGATCTGGCCGATATAACGTGAGGCGAGATCCAGACGCTGTCACTATCTGCTGCTCCTTTGTTCCTCCAAACTGGCCAAGGATTGCCTGGGCTATAGCTGATGGAGGCTGTATGGTGAGGGAGTACATGAACATGGATGAGGTGGTCGCCATGGCGTTTTGCTCAGTGGCCCTGGGGCCTTGAGTAGCTTTGAGCCTGTTCTCTGTCAAGAGAGAGAATCACTACTAGCTAATGTGCGCATGATGGATGTGGAGTTGTGGAGCTGGCCGCTGGGAATCACAAAGCGGTTGGCGTTGCAGAAATTCGTTTCTTGTAGAGACTCGGCTGTGATTGGCTACGGGATCTTGAATGAGGCTGAAGCTCGAAGCTCACCGTCTCTCCGTCATCAATAATTACACAAACCCTTTCAGGATTGACAGGATGCAACCTGGATACACTTGTCAAAGGTGTTTGAATAGTCTTCGAACGGCTACGAGTTCAGGCACACGGTTGTCACGACCTTTCTCCTCCCGTGGCCGAGCATGCCTCGCCCGGGGCACAGAGCAGAAGCCAGCTAGTTTTCAACGTCCATTACTCTCCTCAAACCTGTCCTCGAACGTTCGGCCCAAGCGTGCAGCATCTTCAGTCGCTGCAAGAGGCCAGGTGCCAAGGAATGAGCCGGTGGAAATTCCCAGCCCCACCGGTCTTTCATCAACGCCCATCCCCGACGTGACTGGTCGACCTTTACTGAGAGCCAACAACCTATTCCACCCCTTTTCGAAGTCGCCATCCCCCGAAATACGTCAGCGAGCGACTTTCATCAAACGCCATGCTTATTGTCCGCATTCATCTCACCACCAGACTCGCCTGCCAATTGCACCCGATGATCCTGAAGCCCGTAAGTCTGTAGGCCCCGCAAGTCAACCCCCAGCGCATGTCAACTTCGAATGTCCGGACTGCGGGATACCTGTGTATTGCTCAGAGGGACATTGGGCGGATGACTACGAGTCTCATCTTGAGATCTGCGATACCTTACGCGAAATCAACGAGGATGATCATGATTTACGATCAGGAAGGTTCTTCCCAGAATTCGAGTACCCTGGACCTCAAATGGAGGAGGCATTGGTGAACATGACGAATTGGGATACATTTCTCTATTCGAGAGAATTCAGAGCCATCAATGAAGCGCGAAGCATGCGGCAGGCGACGAGGCTGCTGACTTATCCAGTCACTATCGGGAGCGTACTGAACGAGCTCAGTCCTTACAATATCAGAAGAGAGGGACGGTTGACACCAGAAGGCCTGAAGAGCTTAAGTGGTTAGTAATCTTTCAAAAAGGACACTAAGAGACCCACTGACAATCGCGCAGCTCTACGCTACACTCTCCATCCACCACGAACAGGCGCAGGCATTGACATCAAAGGTCTCCGACCAAATCCTCCACCGGTCCGCATCTTCATTCTAGGTGCACGTGCGGAATCCTCTCTACCTCGCGAAGTATGGGTCCAGCTGTCTCACATGTTCCCACGTGTCGCCTTCCACCTCATTTTCATCGGCCCAGAAAGCATGACGAACCGGGACTCGGAGTTTCCACTGCCGGAGCGCACACCGGTTAACCCGTTCGGTGCCATCGTCGAAGACCGGATAAGTCATCAGATGAAGATCAGCACGTATGTCGAGTACTACCATACCATGCACAAGGCGGGACATTTCTACCCCTACGACCCCTACTTCGACTGCTTCATGCTTTTCCATCCGGGACTCGGACATCCAGCTAGCGCTCAGGAGTGGGAAGAGACGCTACCTCAATTGCTCGAGACGAAGGTTCCTATCTTAGTGACGGGATATACGGAGTGGGATATGGAAAGGGATCGGAAGTGGGTAGAGGAGAAGGTTGGCGGAGAAGTGGATTTGTTGATGGAGCCAGGGGAGAATAGATTTCGAAGCTTGCGATGGGATTTGAATGATCTGGATCCCCAAGACATCAGTTGTGGGAATTGGGGGATTTGGGCATTCAGAGGAAAGAGGTCAGTTATTTATTCCACGAGTCGTCTTGATCAAAACCGCGCGTGTACTGACAGGCAGAACAGGTACGAAACTACGCGCAAAGACGTGGAGTAAGGTATCAAACCCTGTTATGCAAGCCGATAGAGACTATATGCTCGCACTTGTTGCGGTCAAATGCCATTTCAAATCAAGGCCATTGATTGAATAACCCTCTGCCTCCAGCACATGGCGGTAACTCCGAGACCAAGTATGTCAGCAGTGGGAAGTAAGGCCACAAGCGCCCAAAGTTGTGAAGGACCACTTTGCAAATCGGTACCATCCAAAGTACCTCATACCAGATGAGTCCTACAGACAGGCTCATCTTCGGTATTACCAGAGAATCCACCTGAAACATGACATTTACCTTAGAAGATTTCTTCAACACCCTCCCATCTGGCCCCTTTCGACACATTCTCTCTCATCTGCCAATATCGCCCATTCGAAACCCAGTATTCTTCACCGGTAATCTTACATCTCCCCTTGCTAAACCACTTCGGTACGAATTCCTCCCCATTAGCTTCGCGCTCTCTCCTCTTCGCCCTCTGCTTCTCCTCCACCCTGTTCTTCTCCGTCGCGGCGAAGTCATACTGACCATCTTCCATAGCCCGTTGATCAGGCCGTAAACGGGTATCGGTAGGTGGTAACAGTGGGCGAAGGGCGTCAGGCAGCGCGTTGAGAGTCACAACGAACGGCGTGAGATTGAACGGAATGCCCGTTGGTCTAGCATGGGCCTGCCACACAAGGAAGGCTTGCGTGGAACCGGCCTCGTTGTGCTGCGACGAGGCTCCCGGAGGTGGTGTCACGGACCCTTCATAGCCAGGGGTGAGGCGCGCGTAGATCTTGTCGTTCCAGCGACCTCCAATGCTCCATCTGGTCCTGCCGTCCGCGGTCACGATCTTCCCGGCAACTTGATAGGCGGACGAAGCTTTCCAACCTCTCGGTTTAAAGTCCAGCATGCAGACTTCACCCGTAGTCCAATTCTTGACTTCCATAGGTCCGTAATTATCAACCGTAGGTGACCCAGTAATGATGCCTATAACGGAAGAGGTGACTTTCTTCCACGTATACAGTTCTTCGCCACCAGATGCTGGCCGCAGCTTCAAAAACCAGGTACCCAACGGATTGATGTCGAAGGACTTCCCGTAGAACTTGGATCTGACAGCCGATTCACCCTGGTAGTCCAGTTAGCGCGGCTGAGGTTGGATCTTCAGATTGACTTACGTAGTAATCCCACTTCGGTGATTCGGCCCAAGCCGCACCAATCGGCGGATGGTGACTGACCTGTTCGATGAAGAAGCGATAACCCTTGTCTGGTCTTACGGACTCGAAACTTTCTCCAAGCAAAGGATTGAAAGGCTTCGCAACGCGTCCGATGGTAGAAGCGTACTCGCTGGCCGCAAAAGCAGCCACATATACCAAGCGCTCTGTGGAGTCTACTCGCTCTGTAGCGGTATCGAGGAGGTCGGTGTACTCCATATCCTCAGCTACACGCTGGAGCAAAGACGTCGGTTCGTTGAATGACACAGGTAATGTCATCTTCGTCATGTCCTTGCCAATCATGGACTTCAGAATTCCCTGGAAGACAAGTCAGCATCGCAAAATGTACTTTACTGAAAGGGTAAGTTTCACCCATAACGATATCTTTGGTCTGTCGTCGGCATCCATCTTCAAGCGCTTTCGCACAGGGTCCTCATAGCCCTTGAAGGATGCTGCTATTTGCGACTTCATGGCCTCTCGTAAATCACCGCTGGATTCGTCTTTATCCTTGGCTGGAGGTGGCGCATTTGGCGTAGTTGTGGGCATCTCTATAACAATCTCAACCTCGCCAGCATCAACAGCGTCGAAGAATTCCTCGTCATCCTCCGACTCCAAATCGGAAAGATCTGTCAGCTCTGCGATCGTGGATTTCCTCCTTCCAAGCTCGCGGAACCCACTCGACTTGCGTCGAGGCGAAGGTTTACCGTCGTTGCTGAGCTGCACATTGCCGAGGGCCTCCGTGATCTGCTCATGATTCTGCGACATGCCTCTGCTTGCTGGACGGCTGCTGACCGCCGATGAGCCTTCCAGAGCCTGGCGTAATGCTTTCTTTGTACGCTTTCGCTTGTCCTCCGATTCCCCTATTCTGTTCTCTAGCTCCTCTTGCTCTCTAGCTACGCGTGCCATGCTATCTTCCCAGAGCCTTCTGACATCTATTTCGCGATCGAGTCGATACTGCCAATAGGCGTCTCGATCTCGGGATATCTTCAAAAGATCACCCAAAAGATCTCTAAGACTACGGACTGCGGACTCATATGCGGACGTTGCTTGCACAACTGTTGGGTCTGAGATCGCCATCGCAGGATCTTTGCTCCTCCCGACTTGTAAGGCAGAAGATACCTGAGCCAGCAAGTCAAGTTGTATCTTGGCAGACTGAGCAGTGATGTTGAATGCATCCTTGCTCGTTGGCTGATCCTCATGGATACTCGCATTGTCTCCGTACTCCTCTTCTTCATCGAGGTCGCCTTCTATAGTGGCGGTACCCGTGTTACTCGCTATTCTCGCCATGTCATTGCCGGCTACGCTTGGTTCATAAGAGCCATATGCCGAACCATCTTCGTCACCAACTGCACTGCCAGGTCCAAGGCTAGAGCCTTGGAGGTTGACACGGGATCCGCTGGTCACCGGGATGCCCACAGCTGTTGCAGGAACCAACCCCTTGCCGCCAAGTTTGCCGCTGCTGACGCTGGCAGTATCACCAGAACTCTCTGTATGCCGCTGCTGTCTCTCTATTTGCTCCACTTTAGCCTGCCGTAGCATCTCCGCGTCCTGGGTCTTTTTCTTCTCCTCTTCCCTCGCCTCATCCTTGGTCCATTGGATGGCGTTGTTCAAGGCCCAAAACCATCGCTTGGCTTCTACGACATGGTTGGCCTTGAGATGGTACTTTACGGACGATTTTCCTTGTATCTCGAATCGTGTTCTATCTTGAGGATCCATGTATAGCTTGGCAATCCGCATATTGATGGCGCCTCGGCAAGCTGACCCTGCGTCGTCTGTACAGGAAGGAAAACTTGTAAGCTGGTGGTATTTATACAGTGATCTATCTTACCTTGATCCTTGTAATAACTGAGAACCCCATCTTCCAGAACGAACCATCTAAGCTTGTAGCCGCTGGTGTAGTTGGTCCATTTCTTGAGATAGCCCTTCATCTCTCTGCCTTCTTTAGCAGTATCGTTCGCGTTTCCAGTTCCGGAAACCGCCTGCGAAGCATTGATGCCTAGGATCGCTCTCTCCTGAATGCCTCTCTGCGCTGCCACAGCCGCTGGGGACTTTTTGAGGACACCACGTGTTCGTTCATCTTTTGTGATGTCTTGAGGCAGCTTTCCCTTCCGGTCGCGGCGGAATGGATCCGCGTTATGCATTAGGAGGATCTGGATCAAGCGGGTGTCCTTCTTCCTGGCGGCCTCATGCAGCAGTGTGCCACCTGTTTGGACTGTGACCGGATCCGTAGCGAGCTCTCCCCCGTCAACATCTACAGCAGTCCCAACGCGTGACTCCTCCAGAAGCTTTTCCAAAGCAGGGTAATCCCTGGACGCAACTAGACTCTGGATCTCGCGGACCATCATATCGACGAACAAGGAGCGAGAAAGCTGTAGTTGCTGGAATATTCCTGGATTCCGCGCAAGGTCGAGGGAAGTGCGTCCCTGGTAGTTGGTCAAGGATTCGTTGACGTCCTTCTGCTCCAGCAATAGACGTACTATCTGCGCCCGCCCAAGCATAGCAGCTAGGTGGAGCGGAGTGTTCCCATCACGATCACGCGCGTTCAAGTCAATACTGACTCCCGAAGCTGGACTTGCGGCAGTGAGGACATACTCAACAACCTGTGGCTCTGCGCATTGGACAGCTAGATGCAGGATAGAGGTTCCCTCGAGCTGACTAGAAGTCCTGCGAGTCGAGCCAATAGAAGATGTGCTCCCCCATGTATCTCCTTCTATAGTTTCGTCACTGGAGGTCTCTCTGATCGCCTTCAAGATCGCCGTAGTATCTCCACCCCTTAATGCTTCAAGCAACCGGAAGATTCGTACGGATTGCTCAATAGACATAATCCTATCCTGCGACAGCAAAGTTGCCGCATTTCCTGATCCATGGTTGTGAGATGAAGGTGCAAGGCTCGCCGATGAGCCCACACCAGCTGCAGCATCGGCAGCTGCTCGTTGCTTATGCCGGGAATGCCAACGACCAATCGAAAGATGCGAGGAAGGAGCGGTGGTTGTAGGTGAATCTGCAGTTAGGGACCCTGTCGGCGACACTGTATCAGGAGCTGCCAGGCTTGACCCATCCTCGACCTTATCGTCACCCTTTGGCCTGTCTCTGTGGAGCATTGATAGGGCTAACGATGACTTTGAGCGCCTATGGATAGGCTTATCGGACATGCTTTCGGCCTGGCTTTTGCTCTGCTCGGGGCATACCCAAGCAACTAGAGTGAGAAGACGATTGAGCGGTTGTACGATCAAGTATAGATCGGTGCATTGCCCGAGCCTACGTCTCGATTCCGACCACCGTAACCAAGGTAATCTCGAGCAAGGCTTTAGCTGATACCACGCGCAACAGAAGACAGTAACGGTGAATTGATGATCAGAGGCATACGTCGGATAATTACATATACGAAAGTTGTCACATGGAAATGCTAACAAAGTGAAGTGAAGTGTCAGAAACGCAAAGGCAGCAGGCAAGCAAGGTTCCCCACACTCTACCTAGACTACCTAAGGTACAGTTCCAGGTCGTAAATGATTGCCGCTCGCTTGGCCATCTGCATCTTAAAAACGGCATTCATTTACGACCTAGAACTATACGACGAATAGCACTAATCCATACGGTACCGAACTCTTCTTCTTCCACCTTACCTTATCGGCAAAAGACAGTTACTCTACAGTACTACCTACTACGAGTATTTACTATCGCTCTGAGCTTGGCCAAACAGTTCCTCAACACGTGCTTCTCCAAACCTCACAATCCTTGCGCCGTATCGCAACCTCCAGAAGATAACCGTGGGAAATACAAAATTCAGCTCAAGAAGGAAGCGGATGCTGGGAGCTTATTAGGGCATCAACAGAGACGGAAGGACGAATTAGTCAATTCCGCTGTGCCCCGGTTACCCGCCGCCTGTTCGAGTCGGACCATGAGGTGAATTTTGAGGAAGCTTATGAGGGCTTCGACAGAGAAGGCAGGCATTGAGTCGAATCCATCGTGCCAGGTTACCTGCCGCCTATGAAAGATCACATTTTATTACGCTATATCGTGGTTCAACAAACGTCGCAAGCCCCCAATTGCAGAAGTGTTCAACCCAAGAGAGACTTGAAAGCTGGACTCGGGAGGATAGGTACAGTCGAGTCCGCCAGATCGGACGCCGTTTATGGACATCGTCGCGTCCGGCAATATTTCAGAAAGAACAGAATTGTCTCCAATGTACTATTCTGGCCTTGATGAGGACTATTTATTTACTTGAAAACATGACTTCAGCATCCTATATCCATCGCAGATAGTGCTTGGTACCAAAGATGATGTTCATGCAATCCATGTACGAAGTACGTTACTGGGAGATGACCACTTCTTCAAGATGCAAACATTCCCATTCTTCGTGTAATGCAGACTTCATAGTACTTTCACATCATCTTTATAATAACTGGCAGCCCTTGTCTATGGATATTGGAACACTTGTCAAGATCATCATTCGTGCCCACTGACTAGGAGAATCACACTTCCGAGCTGCCGTCGGACGTCCTCTTTATTTACATCATGCGTGTCTTCGACCTCCCCCCACATGCCCGTTTGCCACCGAACCTCCAGGCTCGACGCCTCTGCCGCCTCCTCTATTCCGAATCTCTTCTGTGTTTCCTTCTGGAAGTCTCGAAATTCTTCACTCCACTCCACAAGTAGCCGGACTGCCACAAGCAAACTCTTCGAAGCCAAAACAGCCCTTTCCAGCGCCGCGAGCTCAAAGGCCGGGAGTCCTGATGTCCAACCTCGTATGACATCTTTCGTGATCTGCGGTTGCGGCGTTGGGACGATACTATCAGAGTCGAGCACAGGTTTGATCTCAACGCCTGGCCAAACATGCGTGGCCAGAAATCCAATGATTGGTTGCGCCGTTCTGATCTGGATATCTCTGAGACTTTCCGTCCTTTGACCGCTTTGTTCTAATTGTGCAGCATCGTGCGAGCTCCGCTGCGGCGCCCAACAAATTAATGTATCGGTATCCAAATACGCCATCACCATCTGAACAACATCTTGGCGTGGATTGCCGTTGCCAGCCGCGTCTTGATTATGGATGTCATCTGCGCGTGATGTGAGTGAAGTCAGCGGAATTAGGTGCTGCTTCAACGCTTGTTGCGCAGAGACGAGGAGGTCCCACTCTAGGGCTATGGCCGAAGCCAAATGGGGTTTTGAGGAAGGGATGGTTAGAACGGTTTTCGAGGGCGTGCGCACAGGCCGGCTGTCAAGAAGTATATTGAAGCCTTCTGTAATACGAGAGTTAGCGTTCGACAAACCGTAGCGCATCCAATGGGCTGTCAAATAGCTCTACCAGGGACTTCTTTAACAGAAACATCCTTCCAAAAGCGCTTCTTCATCGCACTACCAGGCTTCATCTGGCTCGCACGTAGATCCTGCCCACGTTTAAGTAGCTCAGCCTGTTTGCGTCGTCTGTCAACACGATCTCCATATTGTGACGCTGCTGGTAGAGGCGGTTGTGGTGGTGGCCCTGCGGTCGTTGTAGGGAGCGGGACGGCAGGCTTGGATGGTGTAGTATGCAGGCACTTGGGCAGCGGCGTACGATTCCAAAATGAAGTTGCACGATGCGGAGCCGAGAATATTGCTGAAGGTGAACATGTAGTTATACGTTGCATGTTTGCTAGGTGCTGGATTTCTGCCATCAAAAAGACTCGGGGTAACGTTATCCATATCAAAGCTTAGCTAAGCAAGCCCTCCGCAGTTTACCTTTCATCAACAAAATGCGGAAGTAGCATCGTCAACAGAGATGCTTTATAATATGCCTAGTAATATCCACATTTGCCAGTAAAGAAGCTCAAGTTTACTGTGTTGTTGAAAAGGGCTACTTGTATACAGAGAAGAGCTTCCTGAAGTATATAGATATTACTGTCGAGGCTGTTTATTTATCTGCACTCGTTTCTCTTTGATAACATACTCCTGTGAAGATTTGACAGAATCGATCGGCCCAGATAGATTGAAGTCCCAGTTCCCAATGTCATTCCACCATGAGCAATAGAGCTATCATTCCGTGGAGTAAGTTACTAGCTTATAAGCAGTTAGACCCATCGTCTTAGTAAGCGCCACATCGCGGATGATCTTCGCTGATTCGAACTCAAAGGTGTTTCAGAGAAGCTTAGGGCATCGTATCTCGTCGTCGACAATCAGACGGCCCGGGTTTGACAGTCCAAGCAGCTTGCCTGAAAAGATCGTCCACTTTGAAGCCGTTATGGGGCCATTATTGATATTGCGCTTTGCGATCGGATCTACGTGTAATCGAAATCGATTACGTCAATATTCACCCAGGGCTTGATTTTAGTAATCGTACTCGTACTCGTACTCGTACTCTACATGTAAGCAGGGCAAGCCTGACATTTACGTTTAGTACATGTATTAGATATACCGCATATGTATTCCCGAATCCGTACTCATTATCTAAACAGAACACCAACCACTTTCCTACTACTTCGTACAAACTCACCAACCTTCTACGCATCTGATAACAATCGACTCTTCAGCACCAAAGCCGCGATGGCGTCACAACAGCATTCAGGCACCGAGAACTTCCCCGATATGGCCAACAAGCCCGGCGAGAATTTCGAAGTCCGTCAGACCTCCAGTGACGACGATTACACTCCCGACCCGTCGAAGTCTATCCCTCTCCCACCGAACCGCCAAGCTTTGGTCGACGACATCCTGGCGCTCTATGGTTGTGAGCCCACGATTGAGCGCGTCAAGAGGTACACACCAGATTGCGTCTACGACGACCAATTCGTGTATGCCAATGACCGTTATAAGATGGCGGGTCAGTGGTTCGCCCTGCCGAAGCTGTTCAAGGCGAGCAAGAATGAAAGATATCAGATCGTGAAGAACGACAGGGACTTGATCCAGTTCAAGAACGAGCAGGTGGGCAACCCGCTACTTTCTCATTCAAAACACTCTTGCTGAGCGTTTCTGTAGTCGTGGACGTTCAAAATCATCCCCAAGACCGCCACTATCAACGCCCTCGTCTCTCTCTCCCTCGACCCCTCCACCGTCGACTCCGACTTCATTCAAGTCAAGTACCACAAGGATCAAGCTAATGACAAAGACTATTCTCATGAGGGCCTGGGTTTCAGCTTCAAGAAGTGGCAGGCAGATCAGGTAGCCAAGCATATGGATAGCCAGGAGGTTGAAATTTTCAAGGCAGACCAGGGCGCCGGCAAGGAGCATGTGCGGAAGTATGGGAGTGGAGGTACCGAGGGGCAGGCGCCGGTAAAGGACTTCTAGGACGCCCCTCCAAACTGCTATAGCATTGCTTTATTATACCACTGGTCGTTCAGACCTAGGCTTCAAACTCACTAGGCCTCTAGTTCGGTCAAGTCTGCTTATTTTCTGACCAAGTCAGCGATCCCGAAACTACTCGCCTTCCGAGCGCAGTGGAAGTGTTTTGTCCCGGCTCTCAGCGGCCTTGTTGCAGCAATGTCATCCTTTGAGGATTTTGGGTAGTTGGACTATATAGCACCCGCGCTACTGAGACCATCAAGCACATCTTCTTCAACATTACGTTTAGTTATTGTAATGCCTGCACGAGTGTATTACGACATGGCCTCCATGGTCCACTGCGAACTACTCCATCCTGACAACGTAATGCTGAGTTTCGAGTAGAATATCTCTAGGCACAAAGCCCTCTCACCGTAATCGGACTAAATGTCTTCCGCTTTTCTTAAACATGGACGACATGCTGCAACGTCACACTGTCCAGAATGTGACCAATGCGGTCCCAATGCCGTAACAATGGATAACCCTTTCGGATGTCTATACCTCTGGTCTGCGAAGCAGTATTCGAAACCGGTAACTGCGTCAGGCTCGAAGCTGGTTCGGTGCACAGCGTTGGTAGCCCTTGTCCCCGGCTCTTCATCCTTGACCAATCATGTCTACGCCTTAGCACGGCCGACAAGATCTACAATTCCCGCCACGGGCGGATCAGGTGTATCCGGTGTGCTACGGATCTGGGTTATCCGTGATCTTCAGTCAAGGGATTCGAAGCTCTGGACAGAGTTGGCGGCAAGGCTGACAGAATACTTATAGACTCGTCGGATGGGACTTGGACATTGCACATCCTACGGGAGCAGAGTTCAATTGCTTGGCAAGGCAAACCTTCCAACGCCTTTCTTGCGTGGCAACACCGGCTCTGAAGCTGCTTTGACACCATGGAAATTCCCATTGAGCTCATACCGAGGCCCTTGCGAATCCCCAGAGACCTCATAAGACTGCAGTGTGTTGGGTTGTCTCACAGCTGGTGACGTCACACCGTGCCCTGACAACTCCGCTTTCTCCCACTCGTTACCACGTGAGTTTCGCCGTCTCCGAGAGCACACGCGGAGAACCGTGAAGGTAATGATTATGAGCAGTACCACGCCGCCAACGGCGCCGCTGACTGCCGCGCCTACAGGCATTGTTGAGCTTGCAGGACCAGATGATGGAGTCGAGGATTGGCTCGATAAAGTCGAGGGTTGGCTCAATGTAGTGCTGGCTACTGATGTCAGAGGTGTATAGCGCGCTACCGTCTGGGAAAAGACTCGTGATAAGGACGTGCTATTAAATTCTCCGGATGGCTGCTTTATCATCGCGCCACCAGAGGCGCTTCCGAACAGGTCAGATTAGCGATTGAGTTGAGGCCGGTTGATATACTAACCTTTCACCAATGACATTATACACAACCTGCGGTACAGCGTAGGTTTCAGGCATACTGCTGAATTGATCCAACCAAGTGAAAGTTGTGGTGTCCAACACCCTTATCACGCTATATGAGGTATTGCACGTTTCCCCGCTCACTTGCGTGTTGCCAATGTACACAGCTCCCTCGAGAACCAACATTTGGCGATCTTTGTAGATTTGGCATTCCATGCTCTTGCGGCCTACTTTGCCCGGGAGTTTGGCTTCAAGGTTTGTCGCTGTGTCATTGATCTTGATTCAGCGGAAGGATGGAATGGCTAAGACATAGACATCCTCGAAAGCATTACCCTCGAAAAGATTCCATCCGCCATAAATGGTGATCTGGAATGAGGAGTCGTCAGCCGACAGGGACACCGTCGAACAGAAGTCAACACGTTGGTCGGGGATATCGCCGCTCGCTGTGACATTGAACCTGTCTGACATTTAGGGTGCTTGCTTGCCATGTATCCTCAAGGTAAGCGACAAATTACCACGTGTTGGAATCAATATCATACACCATTATACGATCCATCGGCCGGTTATCCCAACCCCAGCCATTCAAAGCCGTGTCCACGTGCGACATCTGCAGGTACAGTTAGCCGGCCATTTGAGGCCTCGTGTTTCACGTAGCATACATCGTATCCGCCAATAGCAATCAGGACTCCAGCTTTGCCATATTGCACGTATTGCATGGTTGCGCCCATCGTGCCGGGAACATCTCCCTGGGTTTGATTCGTCCAAGAGAGCTGACGAGGATTTGAGGCGTTGAATGTCACCATACCTGAGATAGAATTCCAGCCTCCGTTGACGAAGCCCAGTCCTTGGTTGCTGCTTGTGGTACTAGTGTGCATAGATGAATCTCAATTGAATCTGTTAAGACCACCGCCGGAAACCGTCTCATTACTCCATTTGACACTAGATGAGTTGAACAAACAAGTGCTGTTGTGATCGCTATCGTCCTCGAGAAACCCACCATAGGAATACAGTGCAGTTTGCGCGGCATCGGTGAAGAAGAGGCCGGCACCGCGCCATTGTGTGTCTGCCGGTGCCGCTATTGAGTGAAGTGTGTTGCTAGATATGGAGCTGTCGACAGGAAAGGATGTGTTCAAATCTAGCCAATATAGTTGTTGCTCTGTCGATAGCGTTAGACGTCGCCCGAGATATCGCACTCAATGCCTTACTGGGCCCCGTAGTATTGCCTCCTTGAAACGTATATGCGCCGCCCATAAAGTAAAGTCGATTATCAAGAAGGGCACTCCGATGTTGATATAGATGACACAGATCGCCCTGCGCCGGCTGTATCGTCCTTGATTGCAGGTCATTGCCCCAACCCAAAGCAGCGTGGAAAACCAAAATCCACAGTATTGTACAGGAGTCAAAGAACAGGCCAAAAGGCCCGAGTAAATCAGCATACATATCAAACGCAATTGACAGTATAAAGTGAATTGATCTGAACTGATGGAAGCAACAAAGGCAACTCGGAGTGAGCAAAGGTCACCCCAGTAACTCCAGAAAGCTGATGATGTTCAGAAAAGCAGAGGGCTGTGAAAGACAAGCTGGGTCTCCTGGACCATAAATAACTCATCCATCAACAGGTAATCATTGGACGAATGGCGGTAGGGGTCGCTATGTAAAGCGGACCAAAGCCTCGGGACCATCGTTAGGAAGACTGGGTCATTTAGCCGCCGCGATGTGGTGTTGGCGTTTCACAACCCCTGGAGTATGCACGTTGTCAAGTACATACAGGATGAAAGAACGGCCGAATTTTGTATGTGAATTAGGGAACCCGCTGTGTCCTTAGCCTGTAGGTCCGGGAAACCATAGATTAAGGCTGAGGCACAGCATCATGCTGGCATCTTATTGGAACAAGTCATGCACACTGAACCGTAACTGCTGCAACGACGGCAAGTATGCCCGCCATCATCTTTACAAGAACAGATATGTGACTGTTCACAGCCTCGTGACGCCGAAGAGGAGAGCTGCGAGTGCATCTCATGTTTTCGATAAGCGAGAAGCAATAGTTGACACTGACTTTTGGTGGGATTGAGAAATGGAATATTAATTATAATAACAGCCACTGCTGATCACATGCCTCTATGGCGCAGTGGTAACGCGTCGCACTTGTAAACTCTTTGCAGTTCAGCAATGCGAAGATCTCTAGTTCAATTCTGGATGGAGGCAGTTGGCCTTTTTGCTTTTCGTTGTGTCCATTCTCTTGAGATGACCAGCTTGAAGTAGATGTCTAAGTCAGAACGAGTTAACCTACGATGATTATGAGGTGGGCAACCTCATGAAGGAACTCATTTCCGTTAGATTTTACTTAGATCGCTGAAAAGTAATGGTGGGTATTTGCACAGAAGTCATGGGGAACGTGATAATCACTAATTCGCGACGTATCCATCTCTACAGCCAGACCAAGTCGTATCCGTATCCCGAAGCTCCTGCTCTAGAAGATTAAGCCAAAGATCAATAGCGATACGTCACAGCTTGCCTCGTCTCCCCAGGAGAAACTGGACCATCGTGCTCACCAGAGGGTGGAGCGCCGTGCATTGTCGTATTATCGATGGACGACTCCTGCCGATGAACATAGCTTGGAGTATGCCTCTCACCCGGGTGATATGCTCCTGACTGCTCCCCTTGTAAAGTGCCGTTTGGTGGTACACTAGGCGGTCCTGGCGGAGGTCCTGGCGGCGCCATGCTACCGTAATAATACGGTTCAAGTGGCGGTGGGAGACTTTGTGATTGCCACGGGTGACTCTGGCTTTGGTCACTGAAAGGGGTCTGATTTTCCTCCCTTCGAGGTGGTGGTCCTGGCGGTGGCCCCGGTGGCGGCGACGGGGACGCAGACGCAGCCCCGGTCCCCCTCCTTGCCTGCAACAGAGCGCGTTGATGCTTTGACATTGCCAGGGAGAGCTGCTCATTCGTTTCGATTAGTGTCAGAAGAGTGTCATCGTCTGGGGATGGGTTCTCGGCGTGGATGTAACTTTGTATCGACCTAGATGCGGATTGACAGCGTTCGGCAAACTCTTTGATCAATTCATTGTAAAGCACTTCGCTGGGTGGTGTCGACTGCAATACTTGGAGGAGCAATTTTCCCGACGTCTTTGCTTCTTCAATGCGTGCAGCTAGTTCATTGGGGGGTGGAAGACCTCGAGATCGGTGATTACGGGCAAAGTAGTTCTGCTGATTTGGGTCGTATGGAGGTGCATTAAGGGTCCGCTGAGCGGGCTGGACCACAGTGAGTATTTCTTGCGAGAAAGCAGCCCAATAATGTTCTGACTTACCCCATTGTTGTATACTCTCTTGTCCATCTTCTGCTTTTCCTTCTTCCACATCTCCGTCAACGGAGCTAGAGTCTCGTCGTCGGCTTTCTGTGCTTCGAAATTGTCCAACGTCTCCCGCAGTATCTGTTGCACACTCATATCGCTCCCGTCTCTAAGTAGCTCCTTCACTGTGATCACAAACTTTGTATCCAAGTTCCTTGTGAAAGTTTTCCCAGGATTATCTGCCAGAATCCGTATGAGCATGATGGCATTGTATTGCACGTAAGCTCTTTGGTGGTTGTCCTTCGAGAGGAACTTGCGGATCACATTGGCGGCTTCCTTAGCAGCCGCAGGACTTGATTCGGCTGCGTCGACTATCACAGGGAGATGTAGGACTTCTTCACTCTACAGCAGCAAAGCATTAGCAGCTGTTCGGAGCGACAGTCCCAGGGTTCTCTAGGTTATCATACCGAGTTATGGGGCCCAGCGGATTCGCAGAATAATCTCTGGTCCAGAACGAAGTACATCAGCCAAAACAGAAAGAGAGCATTCCCTTGAGAGTGACTTACCACACCTCTTGCGACGCTTGCTTCAGGAGAATCGCTGTTTGGAATTGAATTGTCACCTTGGGCTGCGAATGCCAGCGGTTAGCACATGCTAAACATGGTATTCATTCTCCCTGTTTGACCCACAGCCCCGCTTGTTGAGAGAACCCAGTATGCGCTTCATGATGACGATTGCGATACGCTGCGAAAGAAGCCGGAGAACTGTTTTGGTGTTAGGATTTGGTATGTTATCCACAACAGATGGTGGGCAGCCTTCCGAATACTTACTGGCTTAGAGGTACCGTACTTACTGTAGGCACATGGAACATCAACACCGCGCTTCCGTAGCGTGCTTGAGAGAATGCTGACCGCCGAGTCGACTTACTCTACAACTATACAATACTTGGTCTGAAGAAACCTGGAGATTGTCATGTGCTTTTGTAGGTATTTATGCGCACAGCCACATTGCACCACGCCTACTTGTTGAAAACCACTATGCATTGTGACTTTGAACGGAAATTATCCCTTTTGAATCTATCTATTGATAGCGTCAACAACACAACTGAGTGTGCTTAACATGGTTTACCAAATGCTTATAAACGTTCCCCATCACTCGATAGCACTGGTATTGGAAGGTACGTAATATTGGAAGGATGGTAGTCAAATCCCCTTTCAACGTCGTTGGTACAGCGTTATCCCACACCAAATGCAAGAGGCCAGCCAAGCCAGTGTCGCCATTTCACAGATGTCTTCCGTCCTCAGACGCCATACAAATACAATGTGTTTAAACCAAAACTTGAACCAACTATTCGTGGTCCTCATTCTCTGCACTCTCAAGGATGGACTCCACAATGATATTACCACTGCGACCAATGTGCTCCTTTATAGTACCTTCGACATTCGACTCGTATACTGTACGCGGCATCGGCGATATTAGACGGAACCCATACTCGTGCTCGAAACCTACAGGTCGTACTGCTGTGTCGTGCGTAGGGTCATTCGCGGTTTGAAGAACATCATAGCATTCAACGAATGCGTACAGTTCCGCCATCTGATCTTCAGGGGCAAACTTTCTAACGACTCGCTCACCGGTTGGCATCCTCACGCTGATACGAACGGCGTCCTTAATATCGGCATGTGGTTCTCCCGGTATGGACCGCGCCCGCCATCTTTTCCACTGCAATAGATCTCGTGCTCTCTTCTCCTCAGCTTCAAACTTCTCCTTGGCTTCTCGCTCTGTGCGCGCTTTTGCTGCCTCCGCTTCTCTCCTCTGCCTCGCACGCTCTCTGTCTTGTGCAAGCGATCGCTCGTATGCAGAGTTCTGCTCTTCGCGGAGACTACGTGATGCTTCCTGCTCGGCACGTGTTGCCCTTGCTCGGTCCAGCCCTCCGGAATGTTGATTGACAGCGGTTTGCAGTTTCGCTACGAAAGCGGTTGGTGGCATGAGCCCAGTAATGCGGCTCACTACCGACATAGTCATTGAAGAATGCTGTGAAGTGTGGACTATTAATGCTGCGAACGGGAATTTCGTGCAACGCAATGCGTTCGAGACTTGGTACGCCTCAGAGTCCTGGACACTGCCTGCCCATAGTATGATATTATTTTCTGAGTTGTTGATGTAATTAACCACCTCTGATGAGAGGAGAGTTTCTCGGATGAAGCTGGAATTGTCATCATGCTCTGGGGAAATGAGCACAACCAAGAGAAACTTCAGATCCCGCTTTGCCATGTCGAGGGCTTGAGCATATCCGTTTTCGAAGAATGTTAACGTGTGACTACCATATTCTTCCTCGAATTCACGCATGAATCTTCCAGCGGTGTCGCGTGGGTTTAACGGTCGACGCCCAGTGGTGTCCCGCCGCGGACCTTGACCAGGGTTTCTTGACAAGAGGTTGGAGAATAGTCGAGGCAGAAAAGGAAATAGATATCCGAAGAATCCAAGAGAGCCGGTGATTAAGCGGTAGATGATGTTGAAAGGCGCGAAGAGGAGAGAGAGTACGACGGGTGCCTGGTGTGAAACTTGAGTCTCCGGCTGAGGGACTATTCGTGGTGCAGGATCGACGTTAAGGTTGGATGATATGGAGGACCGCGGGGTAGGAGAGCCATTAAGTAGTGTCTCACGACGGTTTGCCTGCTGCGGAGTGAGGACATTCGAGAAAGATGCTTGCGCTTCTGCCACTGGGTCTGAGGTTTCGCCATCGAAGAATTTAGCTATTGCGATCTGCCACCCAATTAGTCGGAACATCTATCAATCTATGTTCGGTTGACATTACCAGCCCTTACCTGAACATTCCATTGTGACCGCTGTAGTAGTGGTATACCTGCTGATGGCTCCTGGTTCGTAACTGATGTATATGTCTGGAGAGCGAGCTGCTGGCTCTCGTTGAGCTGTGCAGAATCTATGTCTGAGCTCGCCATAAAAAGGATTCTAAGCCAGTGGCGTCACGTTAACCAAGCTCGTGTATCTTGGGATATTGCGGACCAGAAGGTTGTATTGCATAGTTGCACAATAATGTCAAAAACTCAATATAACTATTTGAATGCAACGGAAGATACCGAGTGTGAAAGTTGGACCGTGCACAACCACGAAACAATACATATCTGTATGCTTTTGGTCTTGGAAGACTACAATATTCAACCTGGGCGTGTAACCCTTCACACCGCAATCAACTGTGTCGTGGCAATCGACAGGCCCTTTCTCCCGACCTCGAGATATCCTCAGATCCGTCTCCGAAGACAGCGGCGGGTCCTGACTGGATAGGGATGCTGTAGGACGCGCCGTGGTCTCCAGCTCATTAAGTCAGCGTCGCATTGAAGAGCTCTATGAACCTTTGAACTGACGCGAGCCTACTCCGTGTAGGGACAATGGGGATATATGTGCGTTAAAGATGTAACTAAAGCATGGCAGCAGCGACAAGGACCTCCCCAGGAGAGGTTCGGCGAACCGGGCTGTCCCCAAAGCCTAAAGGACGCGGTATGTGAGGGTTTCCAATATATTCCAGAAAAGTGCATCGTGCAAGAGCTAGTTCAGTCGTGGTCTATGTGTTTGGATGGGAGGAAAGATCGAGGACTGATTGGACATCATTGATGGTAGAGAATGCGAAAGACACATTATGCCGAAACGTGGCTATATATGGCTATTGCCGCTATGAAGACAAAGGTATTATTGTTTGTTCATTTTAACTGCTGCGATTTGCTAAGCAGTGTGCTCAAGGTTGTGCCTTTAACCATGATCCCGTCAAGGCTCCAGTACTGTCAACCCAAGCTGAGAGGTCGGTCGTCACGCATTGGAGTCCTTAGTCGTCACGCGCACGGGCGATGCTGATATTCGTACTTCTGCCAGTCTAAAGAAACGATTAAATGTCGAGTCCCCGAGTTTCACGCCTTCGTTGCTCGCGACCAATGGCGCCGGTCAGGGCAACAAATCTACAGCCATTTCGCCAAAGGCAGCGAATGCTGCTCCATTCATGCCAAAAGGGGCGACATCAGGTAATTGGACCGGGTGAGCAGATACGTCAAGTAGCTGATCCTAAGACAGTAGGCACCGCGACTCCTCCAGTGCATCATGACCCATTGGTCCCTGACTGGGCGGTTCCCGAAGCACAAGAGTTCCTTCCACAGGTATTTGAGCCTCTTCAAATGGTAAGATCTTTTCTCTCTGGCATGTAATCTTCGACTTCTGCAAGATTTGTCCCACATCAATTACAAATACGGAGAGCACCATGCGGAATTTGTCCTCCACGTTGTCGAAGGACCAAGACGTTTGCCATATTTGCAGCTTCCACGACAAGTCTGGCGATTCGCGATGGTTCGAACAGACTGCCTCATCAATTAAACGCGACCCTCCAATGCATGGTTACAAGCCTTCCGACATACCTGCAAGGTCCGACTTGAGTTGTTAAACTACCACAGGGCACACCTGGTCTGCCTTACCAGCATGAACCGAGGTCTCAGACGATGAGCGTTGGTTACTCTGACCGCCTGCAAAAGTCAACTCAGCTTAGCATTACAACAAGGCTGGACCACAACCGCAGGTGATGCATCCACCAAACCGCGCGGATCTTGGCCAACGTACGACTAACATTTCAGACGTGTCCTTTGGAAGCCGGCCCTATGTCTCGCAGAATATCTTACGCTGTTGAGAAACTTTGGCGACTTGGCCCTTGACCGCTGGCTTCGTAAATCCGCCAGACATGATTAGTCATTCGACCTCATCTCCAAACAACAATAGAGTCTAAACTACCAGTCCCATCCCACAACCCTACTGTCAGGTCCAACACTCCACCCTTCTGCCACATCGTTCCGAAGCCATGGTCATATCATCAATGTTACTTTGCTCGGAGTTATCTTCAATGGAACGCTCATGTTGATTATCAGGGAGACACTAGCGGTGGTACCGTCCCATCTGCACCATACGACCCTTTCGTTGCACCACCCGCTTCGCTCAATTCAACTAGCAACGTCAGTCATCAAACCCAAAATAATCCTTACGCACCAGAGTCCGGCTTGTCAGGGGGACCTGCTTATTATCAAGCGCAGAGCAACTATGCTCAACCAGTGAGTCATGCTACGACTAAAGCATAGCACGTATTGAAGTTGAGCATGAGTCGACTAGCTCCAATACCATCTTTACGCGCCATTGGGTCCGCACAGGGAGAATTTATTGCCTTATCAGAGGGCTGCTAATGACTTCTTCATATCCGACAACCTTAGAGAAGAGTTACAGCGAAAGTCTGCTGCCACGCTACAAGTGCTACCAAGTACGTCTGTATACTGGCGACTTTGTCAATTCTGAACGCGGAATATACACTGACGACCTAAGTAGACTCAACACTCCCATCACAAGTCGACTACTTCCACTCGCTTGTACCCTTGGATGTCAGCAACCAGAGAAACGCATCGATCTTCGGGTATCCTAGCTGGATATATAAAGCCGTCTCTAGCAAGGACGGGAATACTTATGCTCTCAGAAGACTTGAAGGTATCTCCTTGTGTTCTATTCGTGCAAACTTCTCTGATGTAGTCTCGATAGGGTATCGCTTGACAAATGAGAAAGCCATCCGAGCAGTGCAAAACTGGAAACGGGTCAATAATTCCAATGTTGTGGCCGTGCATGATGCCTTCACTAGCCGCAATTTCGGTGACAGCTCCTTGGTCTTCGTCACCGATTATCATCCCGTTTCGAGGACTTTGGCAGAACATCATTTCGGCTCGGGAGCTCGTCATTTGGGCCGTTCTGCCGGGACCCACGTGTTGGAACAAGTGCTATGGAACTACGTCGTTCAGATAGCTTCTGCGGTGAAGACAATCCATGGGTCTGGACTTGCAGCGAGGGTTGTCGATCCCACCAAAGTTCTTGTAACGGGCAAAAATCACGTCCGTCTCAACGCCTGCGCCATTATGGATGTCGTCCAGCACGATACACAGCGGACACTCTCTGAGTTGCAGCGCGGTGACCTTCTTCAATTTGGTCAACTAGTACTCGCGATTGGCACGATGAATCCAAACGTTATTCACAACGTCCCCAAGGCAATGGAACACTTTGCCCGCGCCTACGGGCCACAACTAAGAGATTCCGTGTTCTGGCTCATAGGTCTCAATCAACCAGATCAGCCCCGGAGCATTGAATTGTTTGTTAACGGCATCTCTTCGCACATCATCGTGGTCTTTGACAGCACCCTTCACCTAAATGACCAGCTCAACGCGGAGCTCAACCGAGAATTGGAGAATTCACGCATTTTGCGACTCTTGATGAAACTGAACTTCATTAATGAGCGACCGGAACACGAACACGATAGGCAGTGGTCGGAGAATGGCGAACGCTACTTCCTAAAGTTATTCCGCGACTATGTATTCCACCAGGTCGATGCCCAGGGACATCCCATCACCGATCTGGCGCATGTTCTGACATGCCTGAACAAGCTTGATGCGGGGGTCGAGGAAAAAGTCACTCTCGTCAGCAGGGACGAGCAAAGCTGCTTTGTCGTCAGTTACCGGGAGCTCAAAAGAGGAGTTGAATCAGCTTTTCAGGAACTAACGAAGACGGCGAGAAGAGGCCAGTAGAGATACCTGATGACGAAACGTCGGGAATTATAATCCACGGTGAATGGGTCAAGGATAATGGAGATGATTGACGTGGCTAGAAGAGCGTCAATGAGAAGCGGGACAAACCCACACTGTACTGCGTCGCAACTGCATCAAGCAGGTAGGGAGAGATGAACTAGAAGTGTAGCTAGACAAATATCACATGGATCAAGTTAAGCTTAGCCCAGAACTAATGATCGGATCATTGAGATCCGTCACAGGAATGAATACCCTGCTGTTCTGCATTCGCTAGAGTGCATTATATCTCTGCCTACGCCTGAAATAACAGAAGATAGCGCTTGGTTGTGAAACCGATACAGCCTGGAGGTAGAAGACTATATCAAGGCAACAATCCCAATCTTGCAGTGGGTGCCTCTATTCTCTTTGCATTGACCTCACGAGAGATACAGATAGCGTTTCTCGATTTGGGGCTTTTCATTCATCGGCTTGTACAAAAGGATTGGCGATTTCTTCGCTTCCGTCAACAGGAGAGACGAGGACAAGAAGCGTTCCTCGCGCGACTATGAGACCCAAGGAGCGGGACGATTCGTTCCCTTCGTCATCTGTAGTTGACGCGTCAGTCTCTGCGTAACCCACGATGATGACGACAGTCTGAAAGTTCTGCGTGCCTCTTAGAAGCTCCTTTACGTCGTCCAGAACCAGATTCATCAGCTGGTCGTAACCCTTGAGCGTCCCAATGACTGTTTGCCCATAATCAGCTTCATTATCCTCCTGAGTCAAATGCATGTGCCTCATACTTTCTCTCCCTCCATTGAACTTCACATTGATCTCCTTGTCCATGTATTTGGTCAAGTCAAGGATATTCTCTTTCTTCGGCCTCTCCTGCTGCTGTCCGCCATGTCCGCCACCTCGTGCTCCTCCACGTGCTCCACGATGCCCTCCGTCACCTCCACCTCTACCACCTCCTCGTCCACCGCCGCGAAAAGAGCCTCGTTCTGACATGGATTGGCATGGGAAATCAGTGTCGAAGCTTGTCGTTGACTGTGGAGCTCTGCTGCATCAAGGTTGACACTTTCTGCGCTAAATCGGGGACTAAGCTCTTGTCGTGTGCAGGGATAAAGGATCGGCACGCTCGTCCGCCCCGCCCTCTCCTCCCTAGTTCCTCTTCTCCCGAGTATACAACAACGCAAATCCCAAGACGTCTGCGGAATCTGCGTTCGTGGTTCTATGTACAGGATACGGTCGAGTAAGAACAGCATGTCTGACGCCTCGACGTAGAATGAGCAGGTAATACCCTCTCTGCATTCCGCGGACCATGGACTGATCCGAGGCAGACGTCTCCGCTACGGCCTTCACCTCGACTGCGCATAGACATCTGACGCCGCTTGACGTTATAGATTGTGTCCGAAAAGATCATGGAGTCGAGACAGAATGCCATACCCGCTATCACCAAACGCAAACGAAGCTCTTCCGGAGAGCCCCCCGCTCCTCCCGTCAAATCAGCCAAGCCACATACCAACCATTTACAGATCAATTATCTCGCCCGTCAATTCTCCGAGAACCTTCCGCTTGTGTCTGCAGAGGACACACTACCTTCGATTCTGACTCTGATTGGGGATTACGATGGAGTTCTGCAAAGACACGAAAGCATGGCAGGGAACCTTGGAGCCAAGCCACTTGGCCCGATCCTCATCAAGCGCTTTGACAGGCTTTTTGATGGGCCTCCAAGGGTACTCAAGACGCATGGGAAGGAAGGGACTACAGTCAGTTGGCTGGATGTGGTTGAGTTCGCGAGGAACAAGCCAGAGCAATTCAACCTGGAGAAGATGAGAAACAGTGTTCGAGTGTGCCAATTCTACACGAAGCAGAGCAGAGTGGAGATCTCTGAGGAAGATTATGTCTTGATTGCGTCTGGCATGCCGCAGAAACTGATTCCGCCGCAGCCGATCGTCGAGGATGAGGAGAAGGAGCTGGGAACATTGGAGATTCTGGAGAAGAACCTGGCACAAATCGTCCAGCTAGCTGATCAGGGTACGGGTATCTCTTATTTAGTTTATGACGCAGTCAGGACCATCTTTGTACTGATGTGGAACAGTTTCTGCTCGCGCAAGACAGTTGAATCATCGTCTCAAGAATAGAAGGAACGCAATCGTCACCAGAAGAGAAGCTGAAGCTGCTGTCCAACGGAGTCTTGCCGGACTCTCGGCCAGTCCAGTACCGCTCCACGAAATTCCCAACAGCATGCAGACCTCGTCAAATTCACATACCAATGGTAATCAACGAACTTCACCTTCACCAGCTTCTGGATTTGTGGCTGTTAATGCCCGACGCCCTGGTCAGCCCAATGGCTCGCCGGAACCCACTAGACATGCGCAGGAGATGCCGAATACCAGCAATGTGACGATCGTAAACGGCACTTCTGTACGTGGAGCTTCACCAGCTACTCGCGCGGAGCTCATGACCAAGTTCTTCTTCACAAATGAGCATTCCCATCATCATCAGCCCACCCGCGACCGCGGTTCCAGGCGCACTTCTCTAACTGAAGCTCGCCCTTCCCCAGCAGCTCAGACCGTCGGAATGTCGCTCGACTCCAAGCAAAAGTCTAGAACCTCTCTCGACACCAGCGACTACGCCACCCTTCTTCTAAACTCCGCCACTGCCGTCCCGATTCCTAACACTCCCTCATCTCTTCTCCCGCAGGCACCACGACCACCCGCCGAAAAGGATGACGGTGGACCATATAAGGCCGAAATGGTGGGGCGGATGGAGCATCTGCAGAGAGGAGATAGAGTTCTACCGCCATGTGACAGGTGCAGGAGATTGCATATGGATTGTCTGAAGAACCTTACTGCTTGCATGGGATGCACGAAAAAGCATGCAAAGTGTGCTTGGCGGGAAGTTGAGGAAGAGGAGATGCTTGAGGGGAGAGAAGAGCATGCCGGCTCTGATGGTCATGGGGAGTATCACGACCCTCCAGTGATGGATAAAGATGCTCGAGACCACCAAGAGCAAGAGCAAGAGCTTAGGGAGGAAGAATCTGTAAGGAACGAAGGTCTTCCAGGGAATAGTTCCGCCAATGAAGCTGAAAAGGCGCCGAGCGGAGCAGTGGAAGACAAAGCGGAGCTGAGTGTGCATGAAACGGCCAAAGGTGGAGAGGAGGAAGTGACGAGTAGGGCAAGCGCGCAAGACAACGACGGCAACGGTCACGGCATGGATTATGAGATGGGATGACTATGGGGCCACGTATCTAAATACTGAATAGTCATATTCCCGATTACGCAATTGTTCAATTTGTATCTACTAACGTATCTCCGCACGCGTTCTTTGGCCTGTTTTTCCAAACTTACTGTATGAAAGAAGATACACCTGATACGAGCGACTGTATAGTACTCTCAATGTTTTGCAGAAAAAACTCGTATGCCAGGTACAAAACCGCCACGCAAACCCATCAACAACTCTCACAGGGATAGAACAAGCGCTCTACCAACCTTCCCTCGATCATCGTTACCTCTTCCTACACACTAACCAGCTAAAACATATCAAGAAAGTAAAATGACAATAAGACCGTGAAGAAGCCATGCCTTAATCACCATGTCCGCAAGACGAAGGTATCGTTGGCATAGACCAGTGCCCTAACCTCTTCATAGACTAGCCAACAGGTACTCATCAGGGACAAGGTCATGCCGTTGTCAAGGCACTCCACTAAACACTCGTAGTTACAGAACTGTGACACGCAGGCTCCCGAAGTCTCATGTGAAATGCACAGACAGCCTAGATGTCCTCCGTCGCTGATCCGATGGTAGAGGCAGTCGTTGATGATGACTGGCTAGGCGTAGCAGGAACGCAAGAAGCACGAGTAGTGTTGTATTTCGCAGCCACGTCCAACCTAAGGTCAACGTTTCACATGGGGAGGGGTGCAGTGTACTCACATACAGCATTTTGAATCGAGGGCTTGTAGCTTAGCAGCTCTCCCTTGGGTTTGGAATTGAAAGAAGTACCGGCGTGGCGAGAGGTTCAAACCTCACGGCCGAACGATCGGCATACTGATCGAAGTGATTAACGATCAGTCGTGATGTATTGAAGGATCTTAAGTACGCCACTGCCCTTCAAGTGTCTTCTGCAATGAGTGATTGGGCGAGGGGGAGGCAAGGGTATGAGGTAGAAGAGGAAGCAGAAGACGGGTGAGGTGTTTATACAACTAGAATCGTAGCGTGGGGAAGTTTTGACTCGAAAACCGAATCTTTGTCACGCGGTGTGTTGGGCGGCTAGGCAAGATCAAAACACAGTCCAATAGCCCTGACGCTCGAGTCTGGACTCTGGAGATAAGCATCATATCCGCCAAAACACCACTCAGCTTCAATCGCCAAGCCAAGCCCTATCCTTATAGTCCTGGCTGGCCGCTATTTCAGCGGTCTTAGAGCTGGCCACGGGCGTAAACTCCCACGAAGTCTTTATATTAGGATACACTATCATGGAGCGAGTCGAGACACAGAGGAACGAAAATTAAGGTTAACGTATGTCAAAGGAACTCATAACTAGGTATGCTGATCTCGATCAAATGATATAACAAGTGAAGGAGTTAGCAGTAGTACCAATGCCTAATCAACATCTGGTACCGGAAGACCGTTCAACAGCTTCACCTTCCTACCCAGATCCGCCAAGGCTTTCTTCGATCGCTCATTTCGCAAATCGCTTGCCTCCTTCTCTGAGACAAGGACGAAGTCATATTTGATCATCTTAATTCCAGATTTAACGTCGTACTTCTTGGCGGTCTCTTCGTCTACATCATGCAGGTCTATTAAGAGAGAATCTTTCACACCAAAAACAGCATCTGAGGTCTCGTAAGGATCTCCGCGAAGATATAAAGCCCTGTGAGCCATGACGTTAGCCGGGAGAAATCATGATCCATGGGGCTCGAGGGACATACGTAATGAGGTGATCATATCCCGACTTCTCGAACATGAAGTGCATATGACTCGGCCTGTATGGATGTCTATGCAACTTCTCGAGTAGTCTACCCACTGGCCCATCGTGAGGAATCGGGTATGGCACAGGTTTGATGGCCTTGAACCAGAACAACCCGTCCTTGTCACTCTTCACGACGCAGCGCCCATCCGGGCCCTCTCTGTCGGCGTACTGTACGTCATAGTGCCCCGATGCGTCGGTTTCCCAGATGTCGATCTTGACGCCTTCAATTGGCCGCCCATGCGAGTCTTTCAGAGTGCAGAGGACAAGGCAAGGTTCACCGTTGGGATCGTGTGACATTGCCTCCCCATTCGACATGAGTTCAGCATCATGTGAGTGGAAAGGACCGAGGACGGAGCCTTCGGTGGAGTGGGCCGGTTTCGGGTGGTCGATGGAGTCTACAAGTAAGGAGAGACCGAGGACGTCAGAAAGCAGGATGTATTCCTGTGTACAACGTGTTCGATCAGTCCGCCTGACGTTTGATGTAGGTATGGTTGAATCTTGTCTACCTACCTGCCGGACTTCACTGCAGATCTGCCCTACGGCAGTTAAAAACTCAATCGCGGCCATCCACTCTTTTGTGCTCAAACGTGTTTCCCGTGCGAAGTCATGGAGATGACTGACGAGCCTCTCCAGAACATAGGTAAGTCGGCGGTCTGGACCTTGGGAGTTGATGAGTATGGTGTTCTCAGTGATGTTGTCAATAGTAAGGTCCTTCATTGGAGGAACATGGACCTTGGAAGGATCCATGGTTGTC
>JAABUP010000895.1_pt1 | contig 64084 bp, 85 predicted proteins | sample 5559201 | NCBI WGS metagenome assembly JAABUP01 (sample SAMN10711887, study PRJNA513373) | rock metagenome | isolation source: Antarctica rocks | place: Antarctica
TGGGTTGCCTGGGTTGCTGTCTGCGGCGGTATGGGTGCCTGACTGGGTAGCGCCTGGGTTGGTGCCTCCTGGGAAAGTAAGGCCTCAGACTTTGTGCTCTTCTGCGTGGTAGTGGTTGGCCCATGAACAATTTGCGTGTCAGGGATTGGAGAAGGTAGGATCACCCATACACACATGCATCAGGGCTCTTGCATGCCACATGCTATGCCACAGCATACAGGTATTTAGCTAGCCCAGCCTTTCTTCATTTGGGCTGCTGCCTGACAGATGGAGCCTTTTGGTGACATCAAGCAAGGCTCCAAGTAGCAAACATTTGCTGTGTCTGGGCAGCAAGTAGAGACGTTGCAGTACAAGAATGCTTCTGCTGTAACCATTGCAGCTGCGTGAATGAGAGCAGACACTGGTGCAGGCCCAACACATGTTAGGTCACTGCAGGAAAAAGTGATGCCTTTCTGGGAAACTTATATATTTCCATATCAATCATATGAACAAAATTAAAGAAGATTGGTTTTCAAAAGAACATGAATTTTGCCTCGAAAAAAACATGTTGCTTTGCAGACAGGGAGATTGGGAGCAATGACATGCTGCTGCTGGACATGGGGTGCGAGTACTATTGCTATGACAGCGACATCACGTGCTCCTTCCCTGCCAATGGCCAGTTCAGTGAGGACCAAGCTGTGGTGTACGAGGCAGTGCTGGCGGCTCATCAAGCTGTCATCAAAGCCATCAAGCCTGGTGTCAGCTGGCCGGTATTTCTTCATAATTCCCTCATTTGTGCATTCATTTCTTTTGTTTGTCTATTTGTCTGTTTAACTCCACTCAAACGTTCATTCCCTGCCTTGTTGGTTCATTTGTTCATTGATACGTTCATCTGTTTGGTGATTGTGTTGTTTCCCCTGCGGTCAGGTGTGTTTAGCCCTGAGTAACTCCCTATTCAAATTCCTGGTATGGTCCTGTGGCCGCAGTCTTGCAATTACACTCAGCCATCACGCTTGATTCTGTGGAGTGCAGACGAATCTTGTGCTGTGTGTCTGCCCTGCCTCTGCATCATGAAATACAAAGATCGGCATGCGCTTTGAGCAGACTTCAGGGCCTCAGCATACACCTTGATGTGCCTGCATAGTACCATGAGTGACTAATGCCAAGGATATTGTCTGATCTCAAGCAGGATTTGGTTCACCAGCTGGTGCACTGCAGTTCGTATGAGGAGCTAGGTGTGCCTGACATGACCTCAAATTGTGTTTAGCATTGGCACAACAGATGCAGTGTTGGCAGCATCTTTTCGATCCCACTTCTGCTGAAGAGACAACACTATGATAGTCATAATAACTCACAGGACATGCATCTGTCAGCAGAACTTGAGGGGCACAAATTCAGCCTCGGGTCTTGTTGAATGCATGAGTGGATTGCGCAACACTCACATCACTCTGCAGAAAGGCAGGTGTCAACCAGCAAGTTTGGTTGAAGGCATGGATGACTGCAGGACATGCATTTGTTGGCAGAGAGGCACATTCTGACCGGACTCAAAGAGGGTGGCTGGCTGCAAGGAGGGATAGAGGAGATGTTGGAGCAGCGCGTGGCCGCCCTTTTCATGCCTCATGGTATGCGTCAGAACAGGCTTCTGCATTCTGGTCATGTCTTGCAACTGCATATGATGTTTGTCACCACAACATCTTAACACTTTCTTCAAATTTTTGGTTTGCATCCATTCTTTGTCCCAAGCGCTCAGATGACATCTGCGTGATGATCATGTGTCTTGATCGCAGCCTTTGCAACAGTGTTGTGAGTCTCTGCATCAAGCTGAAATGTTGTAGCCATATATGTGGCGGCTGTGTGGCTTGGCACTACAACTGACAAGGGCAACTAGGAACTATGGGTACCATTGCAGGTCTTAGAAGTCTGAAAACTGCATTTTGTTCACACCAGCGTCTGTTTTGTGGTGAAACTTGATATCTCAGTGTTTACATGCTGAATGCATCATGACAATGCGGCTGATGCCAACTGCAGGCTTGGGGCATTTGTTGGGGTTGGACACCCATGATGTAGGTGGGTATGCACCTGGCACGCCTGAGAGGATTGACAAGCCAGGCCTCAGGTCCTTGCGTACAGCCAGGTTGATTACATGCCTCTTGCCAATCACGCATGCATGCATGCATCTTGGATCATGCATGAGTGTAAGGGTTAATCATATGCATGAGTGTGAAAGTCAATCCTGGCATGTCACCACTCAGCATGAAGCTTCCTGGTAAAACTACCAGCATGTTGAGTACGTGATAGCTGATTGCTGGTGTATGGAAGTGTCTTCTGCAAGCGTCAAGCTCACTGCTTCGGCTGCTTTTGGGTTTGTTGCTATCCGGTGGTATGCTAAGGATTTCTGCCAATGGTGCGGGCGACTTGCTTACTGTGTATCTGTACTTGTACAGTGTCACCTCTCAGTAACTGAACAGGGTTGGTGTCCATATGCTCGGAAACCTCTACATGCACAGAGTGTTGCATATGCCGAAAGGATTCAGTATACACATATAAACATGCTGCACCTTCGCACTGTGTTGCACATAGACTACAGCTGGTGACCACGCAATCTGATGCTGCAGGATTCTGGAAGAAAACATGGTGATCACTGTTGAGCCTGGGTGCTATTTCAACCCCTTCCTGTTGGGGCCCGCCTTTGAGAGCACCTCCCAAGGACCCTTCCTGAACAAACGGCGACTGGAAGGTTCCATGGTAGGTCTGGCCTATGCTGTTGCTGAGCCAGTTGCGCTTGCAGAACAAAGGGTCAAGCATGACATATTGCAGGAACTGTTGCCTTGCAAGGCCTGACATACAAGTGTGTCAATGATTGACTGGCACCACATGAGCGGTGGAGCAAATGCATAAATTTTCTGCGTTTAAATGCATGTAGATGTAATTTTTCAACTACAAAACCTGAACTTTTGTGTGCTCCATAACAGCATTGAATGACTCGTTTCATTTAAACTCAGCATTCTCAAAAATTTCATAGGCATTGTCTGTTGACTCCTCTGATGAGTCCTAAAGACACAAAATGTAAATTGATTGGTTGATTGATAAGCAGCACATTCCTGCAGCTTTGGTGTTGCGGCCTTGAGCACGCACATTGTGAAGACAGCCGGTCAGTTGACTACCAGATGCAACACATGCATGATATGAAAGCCTCACATGGCTGCAATTGCTTGTTGCTGCAATGCTAGTGTTGACTTGTGCAAGTGGTGACCTGCAGGGTTTTGGCGGGGTGCGGATTGAAGATGATGTGATAGTGACGGCTGATGGCGCCGTGTCAATGACTAATGTTCCCAGGACGGTAGCAGACATAGAAGCTGTCATGGCAGGTGCACCCTGGCCTCGTCAGCAGTCTATTCTGCAGTCAAAGCCTGAGCACATGACCATGGAGGAGCAGCAACATCAGCAGCAGCAGCAACAAGAGGAGCAGTCTCATGCCTCTCATGGGGATGCTGGCACCAATGCAAAGCAAGGTGATGAGAGCGCATCTCCAGCAGAAAATGCTGGCGTGATCTCAAACATGGTACAAGGTGCCATGCAATCACTAGGGCTAGGCTCAAGCTAGGGATGTACACCAACCAACAAGGGGTCTGCGTCTCACCAGCGCGTGTGGCAAGTCATGTTGACATGACATAATTACTCAGAAGTGTTGGTGATCTGATGTCAGACTCTGTCATGTGTAGTTGTCAATAACTCACATGCTTACCAAACCACTTTTCATGCAGTACAGAATTTCTCTTCGGAATTTAGCAAAGTGTTGCAATGCAAACCAGTTAATTGCTTTAGGAGTTGTAGCATGTATGCTTTCTATCAGAGTCAGCGGTCAGCCAGGTCCATATACATCATCCACCCTGATAAACTAAGCAAGCAGCTCGGTAATGTTCGCCATTGTGAAAGAGTGCATGCTCTGGTCCCCAGCATCACCTTGTTCTAATAGAGTTGACAGTGTGCTGTGCCATGATGCATAGCTAAAGCAATGCAGCGGTTGAGCAGTCTACTTGCTTTGCTTTGCCAAGCTCAGGTGTAACAACATGACAAAGATTCAGAACAATCTGATGACTAATGCCGACCATGTATGTCAACTTATTTCGATTGCGGCACTGCACACTCTCTCAAGCAACACTCGCTAATTAAGCCCATGTCTATCCTAACCTATCAAGTGTAAAGCGTGTGATCAGAAATCAGGTTGCTGGTCAATGGTTGGCAGTCACATAATGCTTCAGGTCAGTGCGTGCAGTGCTCATCTAGCACTGTAGCTATCAGCAAAAACAGGAGCAGCAAGAAGCTGCTGGGAACAGGCTCCAGTCTCTTTAAATGCAGTCGCAAGCAACAAATGCAGCTAGTCCACCAGCCTTTTACATGGCTACAGGTGGAGGAGACCTAGTGTCAACTAATGAGACATTTTGGAGCAGTTGGGCCCAGCTGAGTGCTATTATTACTGCCAGACAGAGGCTTGGGCGGCTCCCACGTTTCATCCCTGTCCCACTGAAAGTCCTGATCCCTGCATGACATGTACACCATTCTGAAGCTGTACATGCTGATCATCACCTTGCAGCCAGGGACAGCTGGCAAGCATACGCCCTACTTAGCAGCTTGACAATCATACAAGCCTATGTCACGAGGGCCATGCAAATGCTGTGTACTAAAACCAGGTATCCTTATGTCATGCCAGGCATATAAGTCATGCAAGCATCCAGCCAAGCTGTGCCACAGGTCATGAGCTTTACCAGAAGGTGCCAGAGGACTTGATGCTCTCTGATGGAATGCAGTGCAAGCAGCTGAGCCAGGGCTGCGGCGTGAAATCAGCCCTGAACCCTACTTGAATGCCTAAATTCTTTGTGACAACCCTTGACCGACGTACCGTAAGGTTTCCGGAAGCAGGACTTGCGTAGACCTGGGCCTCATCATGGTGCTAGGGCTCTTCCGGCTGCTGCCAGCAGCCCCACTGCTGCTGTCCTGCTGGTTGCCCTCTGTGGGGGTGCCAGGCAGGGACTGGCCCTTGTTGCCATTGGGCAGATGATGGCTCTTGCCAGTGGCTATGCTTGGCAGCCTGCTCATTGGCTGCTGCTGAGAGGCAGGAGGCTGCGCACAAACACACAGACATGCATGTTACTGCATATGGCAGCTACGCTATGAAGTGAAGACGCAGAAACATTCACTGGTGTCAGAGCAGGCTGACCTGAACATGGATCAGTCTCCAAACTTGCTGCATGTCATGTATAAACGCAAGCACACATGCTTGGTGTTGCTGACATCAATGTGTGATAACCACACACAAAGCTGATGCATCAAGCAGGGATGACAGCACCACATCCTCCTCTCGCCAGCTGGATGAATGCATGCACACTATGATACACCATTCGGCATGAACTTTCTTCCCATGTATAGCTTGTCACAGGCAGCAGTCACATTGCTACAGACATCTGTACAGACAGAGGTGTCACCTCAGGCGCCGCAATGCTGCCATGCACGACAACTTCTTCAAGCTGCAGCGCATTGTCTTCTGCCAGGGACCTGTGTGGCCAGGGCTCTTCATGCAGTGGCCGTTTTGTTGTCCACCTCCTCAGCATGGCGTAGAACACCAGGGGAACCACGTACCAGGCTATCAAGACGTCAACTGTGTAGTGTTTGCGGGAGGCAACAATCAGCACGGATAGCGTGAAGACCATACACCATGCAATGACCTGCATAGCGACAGTCCAGTGCTGCAGGTCACGCAATGTTGAGTGCTTGCACAAAGCGACAGTTGGTGACAAAACGTACCAAGGGCAGACAGCATGCTACATCTGCAAAGCAAAAGTATATTGCTGCAGGTCATATTGTTTCCCAAGCTGCTGCTGTCCTTGAGGAAGCGTTTGCACAGCCTTTAATGATGCACAAGCAGTCTTTTGCAGTGAGTAAGCATATGGTGATTGGATGAGTGTAAGTCAAAAGGCTTCAGAGGAGTGCAAAATTCTCAGCATGAACTACTAAAGCGTAGCAGGACAGTAGGGCATGCAGCATGAGTTGTGACGCAGCAGATGTTCAGGGCACAAACATGGAGCAGACCATTCACCTTGGTAATGACCACAGCGCCGTATTCTGTGTATGTCAGTACTCCTACCAGCGCAAATGTGGTGTGCGATGAGAAGATCAGATCCCCACAGCCATGCGTTGTCTGCATCAGACCAAGCAGGCAAATCACATCAGGAATAGGAAGCAGCAAGTCAACATTTGAGCATAAAGTGGTCACGACGCATGGCGTGCATACTGCTTTGCTGTTTGCAGCATGCCTCTGCAGGGAGACAGAGCACATCAGTCCCCTGTGTTGCAGATGCATGCCTCCAACATCCAGTCGAATGTTTGGCATCCAGCAAGCAGTGTCCAATGATCCTTGTAACTTATCAAAATCAAGCAACATGTCAAAGTCAGGAAACAACCACATTGTGCGTAACAACAGCACCTGCTTCAACACATTGTTTCAGCGCAGCTTTTGAATGCTGGCAGCAGCTGTACCAGCACGCATATTTTGATGTTTTGGCAGAAGCAGCACTATGCAACAGCAGTGACCCTATAGAGATGCGCAAGACAGACAGCTTTGGAGAGACAAGACTTGTCCTGCACGTACCTAGCTCATTATGAGCTGGAAAGCGTAATTATTACTATTACTATCAATGACCAGAGTGGTGCATCACCTGTCTGCCAAGATCAACAATAAAGTGGCCCCACCAATGTAGGGGCATGTCCTTGATGGCAGTCAGCTCAGGCAGCCGACAGTGGTAGTTGGGACTGGGCAACTGAGTGGAGGAGAATGACAGGATTCTGAGAGTCTGACATACTGCACTCAGACTGTACAGTCAGTGCCAAAAGGAAAAATGCAGAAGGAATCTGTGCGCATGTTCAGAATCATCTCATGCTCAGGAACACGATGAGCGTTATGTCTGGATATCGTAACACACTGTTGTGCAGGCTGTAGGCATGCACACTTTGCAGATGCCAAAGTTTGTGGGGGAGAGGTGTAGCAATATGACGCTGGAGCCACTTACTCACGAGCACCATCAGAAGCCTGCTGAACAGCACTGCTGTGTAAAACCGTTTCTGTGCCGTCACAAAGGGTGAAAATGACCACAGCATGAAGGAACCAAATAGCGAGCTGAAAATAAGCTCGCTGACCCACTCATTCTTCTGACCAAGCTCCTACAATTGCTCAGACCTTTAGATCACGGCACCATTCTATATGCAGGCCATGACAAGCAGCTAAGTGTGCATCTAATCACCAATGACAGATGCAGCAGTACATGCATCTGATACCAAGTGGCAGATGCAGCACAAACATGCAAAGGAAAGACAGCATTATGGGTCATGCAAAGCCCGAAATTTGTGCAAGCATAATCCGCAATTGCATCAGCGCTAAAAACAGGCAAACTGGCCCGAAAGACTTGGCAAAGAGGAGGTCTTACTGGCAAGAGAGAGAAGCCAATGTCATGAAGCGGTTGATTCATGGGCTGATGCATTCTGTGCGCCAGCTGTGTGGAGATGCCGTGAACATATTGAAAGCAAGCCCCAAACAATATGAGCTTCCAGCGATCTCTGAGGAGAGGAAGCTGCAGGCAATTGCAAGTTAGGCAATGACGATCCTGCTGAACCATGGCAACATCAAAAAGTCCATCTGGCCAAAGTTGCTGTCAGGCGACAGCTAAGTTAGCAACCTGGTGAGGTAACTAGCAGACTAGGACTGACCTCCACAATAAACTCTAGTCTGATCCTTCGCCATAGCTCTCGAATAAAGTCAGCACACGGAGACATCAGTCTGACTGTGTTCTGATACCGCACACGAGTATCATAGTGTCACAATTCCATACGATACGCTTGACTGCTGCCAAAACGCTGAGGCGCTTGTACAAGCGCCTGCAGTCAAACGTGCGCAATGGGACAAGCTAATCGCAATCTGATCGAACAAGGTTATGCAGTTATTCCGGGATCGGCAGGCTGTTCAAAACACAAAGGCAGTTTGTCACCCAATACAGATAAGCACGAATGCAATGTTTTGATGTTCCGCAACACGATTACACAATTGTAGATCACCGTGCACGTCGCAACGCGTCTGCAAGCCGCTTTGACGGGTGCATAAGCTGACAGTTTGATCTGCAAAAACGGCATCACTCACCTGCCTGTTGACTAATTTTTTGTCCGGGGATAGATGCTTCCCAAGTAGACCTGCAGAGTATTGCAGCATCAACGAGCAATTGTTCAGCACACGTCAGTCAGCAGCAAACAGACTTGATGTCCAACATCTCCGCTCGAAATGGGCCAATCTTTCGAGGAAAGCACTCTGCAGGATACGAATTACCGATGCCGGCAATGGGGCGCCCCATATAAAAACGTGTTATAGTAAACAGGAATTACCATCATGGCATAAATAGGCACATAGATACAAGAATACGTAGAGATTCGGTCGTATGGAATGCCGGTGAGACAAAGGATCCTGGCTGACGCCAGCTAAGGTTTGGACCCTTTATCTTCATTCATGAAGCAAGTGGCAAGCATTACAAACTTCTTGCTAATGCTGTAGCACTTGATACAGACCATTTGCAAATGCGTCAATTGACAGCCTGCCACGCAACACTTGGCAAGCTTGCACATTTTGCAGCACAGTTAATGTGCAGCAGCAGCATAGCAATAATCTACAGTGGGTGTCTGACAGAACCCACAGAGAAAGCTGCTCAGATGCATGGTACGCCTACAGAAGTCTCGAAAGGTTATAGCATCACAGCCATCAGGTATACAACAGAATGTGGGATCTAGGTTGTAGCACTCAAGCATCTCAGAGTTGGCACCCTTTGACAGGGAATCCATTCTCTGTCAAGCAGTTGTCAGCTGTGATGGCTGAATCTAAGCTGACTTGCCAGCCTTTGAAGCCAAGATGATACCAACTGCACACAAGGAACAACGTCAGGATAGACCAGATAGCACATGTTGGCTCAATGCTGCAGCATTAAAGCCTGTGATGAGCAGCAAATGCATGCTAAAGTGCTTACCAATCAATCCATATAGCGCCAAAGCCTCGGCAAAAATCAGAATCAGGATCATTCCCACAAAAAGCTTAGGTTGCTGTGCGTTTGCCCTGTAGCAATCAGAGGGACAGCTTAGCCTCATTTGTTGCACCATGGTAGCCATGCCACCAATGTCTTGGCTCAAAAAATTACCTGACACCAGCGTCTCCAACAATACCAATAGCCATACCAGCAGCCAAACCAGCCAGCCCACAGGACAGACCAGCAGCAAGGTGCGCGTATCCATCAAACAGGTAGTATGGGCTAGCAGCAGTCTGGTTGACTGCAGCACAATATTCATCTGAGTCCTTACTTGCAGAATTGTAGTCTCATACTGAAGCACTGTCCAGAAGGTATGAGTCTCTGAGAGTCAGCAGAACTGGAAGAAACCTCTTACTTCCTGTACTGATGATGACAGCAATAATCAGCCCGTAGATACCCAGCACTCCAGCCATGACCACGGGCACAATAGACTTCATGACCAACTCTGGCCTCATCACACCCATAGAGGCGATGCCTACACCGGACTTTGCTGTGCCGTAGGCAGCTCCGAAGCCTGCAGTACATCGTCAGCGTACTGATCAATCTGCTTACAAATTCCCTATTTCAACTTCGCAGGAAATGCGCAGATAAACTGTACAGATCGAGGAACACCGTGGAAGCCATCTCGTGTACATCAGCACAAAGAAGGAGTGACAAGGGCACTGCATGCAGTCGTGTGCGCGATTTGGCTTCGAAAAGCATTGCCATTGCCAAGCTTACATGCAAACACCAGAGCTGCCGCAGCTCCCATGAACCCAAAAAAGGGTCCCACTACGTCTCCAGTGGTGGTGTCCGCCAACAACTGCCTGTGAATGCCCTCCATCACGTTCGCAAACAAACAGGGTCAAGAGGAGGAGCTGCAAAGGTGAAAGGAAGCTGTGGTTGATTGTGACGCGAGGGGATCACAGCAGAGGTCTCTGTTCAACTGCTAGGGCGGACACTACATACCTAAATTCATTCATGCGGACAATTCCAGAAAAGGCTCATTGAGTGGCGACAGCAGAGTTGACCTTTGTGGTGAGAAGGCGTCGTTGCGGCATTAGACTGCTGGCAGCGGCGCGTAGCCCCATTGCAACGTAACTTTACACATCCCGCGATCTGATCGACATCGTAGCGTTTGCTGCAGCTGTTCCGGTGACAATTTTCCATCTGTCAGCTTCCGGACTTGTGTCGTGAAGTAATACTGCAGGCAACAGCATCCTGATCTTCCCGTTTGCCTGACTGCTGTTCCCTTCACTTGTTGGTTGTGTTCGGTTGTGGTATTCCGGAGCTTCAGGTACAGTGCTTTAGCAGCCAAAGCCTCTGTGCTTAGATGCATGGGTTTTACCGTGCCTGTACCTCTGTCTGTGTTCATTGAAATGTTTCATAATCCACCACGAGCACGCATAGTGTCGTTCCTTCGTGAAGCAAATTGACTTACAAGTTATGTTTCTACCTTTTCTGACTCCCACATGTGCCGACAACACTGCGTTGCTTCCAGGAGCTACATAACTGCAGGGCATGGCAAATGGCTGTGTCAGACTTTCCCACTTGAGCAAACGTGTGCTGAGCAGCAGCACATGCACTGCTGCAAGCTCTTTTCGCCCCCTCATCATACGTCAGGTGAGTCAGCTTGCCAGCTGCTGCTCATCCTTCCTGTTTTCATCTGCTAGAAGGAAGTCACATCAGACCTGGGCATAAAGCCAGGAGTGTCATCCAGTCAAGTATCCCTTCCTCTTCCTCTGGTCAGTGTCACAGTGTGCTTGCAGTTTTCTGCACAGCCACTCCCATCCGACGACGTCAACCCTGTACAAGAAGCCAAGCATCAAACAGCACCAGACCACAGGCAGGAGAAGTCATTCCATGTACCTGACTTCAGCAACTTTGAGGAGGCTCACAAGCCCAAGAGCAACCTAGAGCTTGTACGGGCTTATGGAGTATTCACCACATGCCAGATCCGGCCTATTGTAAAGTATGCAGACACCCTGCTTGGGCTCACCAAGAAGGTGCTTGGGGCTAACATCACGTACAATCTTGTGCGGGCAACGTTTTTCGGCCACTTCTGTGCAGGTACAGAATTGAGCTTTGCAGTACTTCCCGTTAAACATGACGTGTTTGCTGCTCATGATACCCCATTTGTCTTCCAGCATCTTGCTTGGCATGCAACTGCAGGGCCTTCTTCTAACTGTTGATTAGTTGCATTTTTTCACTGATCTGTATGCCTTATCACAGTGGCTGTGTTATCGTGTAGAAGCTCTTCAGTCTGTGACAGGTGTTCATGCATTTACCCCAAGCCCTTCTGTCTATGACTCACCATCATGCATTCATCCCAACCTAGTCATCACCTGTAGTGATGTAATCCCCAGCACAGCATCAGCCAGGTCAGGGATGTAGCTTGCATGTTCCCATATACCCCGCGTACACAGAGCTTTTCAGATCCGTGATTATATATCTTGTCGCGGCATGGAACATGACGCATCTTGAAATCTGCATTTCAGCAAAAATAACGTGTAACAATTGTTTGTGCCTGCAGGTGAGGATCAAGAGGGCATCAAGCCAAAGATCAAGATGCTGCACAAGAATGGCATTGGTGGCATTCTGGACTATGCAGCAGAGGATGACATGGATGCTGATGAGGGCCCAGCCAGTCGCACTGGCCCTCATGAGAAGGTCGTAGCTCGTACCTTTGACTACGGCAGTGAGGAGGTGTGTGATGGCCACATGCGGGTCTTCATGAAGTCCATCGAAGCTGCTGCTGATGCCCCTGGCAGGGGCTTTGCAGCAATCAAGGTAAGGCAGCAAGTCAGCTCAGCTAGGCAGGAATGCATTGGTGTGCCAACCTGCTTCTGTGAGACGTAGTGGCGACATGCCTAGCATGTGCCTCAATTGTGCAGGACGTGGTCTTTTGCATGCTGGGGTTTGTGCTGCTCCCGGTCATTACCCTTCGGACTGGTTTGCATCAAGCTGTTGCTGCACACTTAGTTGCACGGTTGCATCTGTTTGACATGACCACTGCTGGCAATTATATGTTCACAGTGCCAGGCCGTAGCTGCCACCAACGAACTTTCTTTTGGAGTGACCCTCACTTGTGTTCATGTGCAGATCACTGCGCTGGGTAATCCCAAGCTCCTAGAGCGTGTTGCTGCTGGCCTCATGGCCATTCGTAACCTCTTCAGCCAATTTGACCTGGACATGAACAATGTCATTACACGAGAGGAGTTTATCAAGGTGAGTCAGCAGCCACATATGTGGTGTTGTCTGCATGACTCCATTGGCTGCCACTCACACTCCAGCATTGCCATTTGCTGCCATTGTCATCAGCCACACAGCTTTCAGTCTTCAGTTGCTCATTTGGGCTCACAAGGTATGTATGCAGCAGTGATGATGCTGTGAGTTAAAGTTGAACTGCTACACCCATGATGCTCTGAACAAGCCTGTCTGGAGGGAATTGACTTGCGTCGCACGTACCTGATGCCTGCTGGCTAAGTTCACGTTTTAAGTATTATTCTTATTATTATGATGCTGTGCAGGTGTACAACGAGATGTTTACAGACGCGACTGAGGAACGTACTGAGCGCATGTTTCACTACCTGGACCCAGACAACACTGGTTACGTAGACTACTTGGGCTGGAGTCAGAGCATCAAGCTGCAGGTGTCACCTCTTGCGCAGTTGCTTGATCCTGTATGATACCCAGCTTCACAGAAGACCATGTCCCCCTTGCTTCCTCCCCCTCTCTAGGCACCTTCGCATCATTTTAGCCTGTGTGCAGTACTGCTGTGTCTCATCACTGCACTCTGCTGCATTTGACACGTGGCTAACAGTCCATTCCTGCATGCAGCATCTGTCACACATCTGCTTGGGGAATACCAGTCAAGGCTTCACAGATTCTCACGACCCATCTCAAGGTGTTTACAGCACACATTGATACAAACAGATTGCAATGAACAAGGATGTCGACTGCTGACATGGTTTGCAGGACATTCCCAGTATCATCAAGACCTGTCGTGCGCCTGGGCCCCTTTACCTCAGCAGCTTGAGTGAAGATGAGCTCAAGCTGCTGGATAACATGATGAACAGACTGTACAACATTGCTGAAGTTGCTGCCAAGGTGTGCAATGCAAGCTTTGTGACTGTGCAGCGTTGCTGCATCTCTGCAGAGCCATTGCTGTGTCCTGAGTCAACAAGCAGGGTTGTGAAGAGTGCTGCAAAGTGCCTGACAAGCTCCTTTTGCCCTTTGTGCATGGACTGATCACTGACTGCCGTTTGTGTTGCAGCAAGTGGATTCTGCATTGTCGCACAAATATGCTACAGTGCTCCACCCTGTTTGGCATGTTCACCATGCGATTTCATAGCATGCTGCTTAGCATTGTATTTCACGACTGTGATAACCATGCAGCTGACATGCATGTACTTGATGCAGAGGGGAGTGCGTCTAATGGTGGATGCTGAACACAGTTACTTCCAGCCTGCCATTGACCATGCTGCTGTCGAGCTGCAACGCCGCTTCAACAAGGACGAAGTGGTCATTCTGAACACCTACCAGTGCTACCTCAAGGTGTGCTTCTTGATCACATGATGACCACACTGGTACTTGTCATCACACCAATGTGCTGCTTCACGAACTTGCTGGTGGACTACTCTTGCAAGCTGTGCATTCCGACCACATAAGTCATGCTTGACGTTGCCAGCATTGAGGTGCAGCATGTTTGGCGGCTTAGTTCTGCACATAGCTGTGTTAGCAACTCTTAATGGAGCTGTGAGAAATAGCAAGTATGGGATTTGCTGTTTGTGGGCATCAGCCACAATGTTCATGACAGTCTGTTCATTGGAGAACACGAAAGATTGCATGTGCCATGTGGGTGCAATCAGCAAGCTAAAATACATTCTGAGTTTTCAATCCTGAACACAAACTCTCGATCCTGTGTACAATGCTGAATCAAAATACACCTGTGCAGGATTCATGGGCTCGCATGAACCTTGACATTGAGCGCTCCCGCCGTGAAGGCTTCAAGTTTGGCGCCAAGCTGGTGCGTGGTGCCTACATGTACCTGGAGCGACAACGTGCTGTAGACCTCAAGTTCCCTTCCCCGGTCTGGGAAAGCCTAGAGGAGACACATGCAAACTACAACAGGTGAGCAAATTACAACATGACATCGAATCTGCAAGGTCACTGATACTATTGCGTGATCAGCTGCTGCTCTCTGTAGCCCTGTCCTGCCGTTGTCAACCTAGCAGCACCTACAGTGCTGCATTGTGTTCAAGCACTATCTTGGCTCATCATCTATCCTTTCTGAACTCTGGTTCCCCTTTCAGCCAGCCAGTCTGTCAGCGAGAAGCTAACCAGCTTGTGCGTTTTTGAAAGCGTGAGCTTGTCTGTCCATGAGAGAGCTTGTCTGTCCATGAGAAAGTGCTGAGATCCCATGCTGGCCCTCCAGGTGCGCAGACTTGCATCTGTTTTTCAAAATGCGAGCTTGTCTGTCCATGAGAAAGTGCTGATGAGAAAGTGCTGAGATCCCATATGCTGACCTTCCAGGTGCGCAGACTCGCTGGTGAGGGTGTGTCATGACGAGGGCGCAGAGGTCATGATTGCCACTCACAACCAGAAGAGCATTGAGCGCGCAGTGTCCCTGATGCACGAGCTGGATGTGGAGCCACAGCAGAGCGGCATCTACTTTGGCCAGCTGCTGGGCATGGCCGACCATCTCACCTTCATTCTGGGCCGCAATGGCTACCGGGTAAGCATCCTACAACTGGCTTGGTTTACTTTCTTCCTTTTGGGACTGCTTCGGTCAGTCCTTGAGACCACCTCACTTTCATTCTGGGCCGTAATGGCTACCGGGTGAGCATCTTGCAACTGGCTTGTTCCACTTTTGTCTTTTGGCCGACCACCTCACCTTCGTTCTGGGACACAATGGCTACCGGGTAAGCATCTTACAATTGGCTAGTTCCACTTTTGTCTTTTTTTGGGGGCTGCTTTGGTCAGCCCTTCAGAGGGAAGTTGCTGAGCTGCTGCATGAGGCTTCTGCTGCAGGCTTGTGGTCTGCTTTCTGCTGTTGTGTGAGGTGTTGTGTCGTCATTCAGTTGCCAGATTTGGTGTTGATAAGTAGCAAAGGCTGCTGCACATTTCCATTGCATTAATCATACCAGGATTGCTGCTTGCATGTTGCTGATGTCTTGCATCTGACTCTGCTTTACGAGGTATGCACCAACACTCTGATGCATTGCAGGCATACAAGTACGTCCCATTTGGGCCTGTGGGGGATGTGCTGCCATACCTGATTCGGAGGGCACAAGAAAACAGTGACATCATGACTGGTGTCTCACGGGAGAAGGGCATGATAGCTGCTGAGATCTGGCGCCGTGTCAAGGAGGCCACTGGACTGGGCAGAGCTCTGCCATCAACCGAAAAGGCAGCCTCTGCTGCTCAAAACAGGACAGTGCACGTCAACTGAGAGCACATTGCTCGCATGAATGCTGGCAGTGCCTGTCTCTCTGTCAAAGCCCATGCTGCAGAATCTGCAGTGCCATGTGTTTGATTTGGGAGTTTATGAGTTTGGATTTGGCACCAAGGAACTTGTGGTGCTTTGACTCACCACTGCATTGCTATTCGCCTGTTCAGGCGATATTTTGTATGTACAATGACTGATATATTTAAGGGCACCCGCATGCTTTGTATGCCTTGTCCGTTCATGCTATGGTCTGGTCTGTTGAAGGCAAGGACGACTTGCCAGGTTGTGTAGAGTTTTGGGTCTTTGTCTAGGTCTGTCTCGCTAGGTAGCCCATCAACAAACATTGGTATTCTGACCACTTCAGAGATATTCTCATCTTGATATTGTTTCCACTTGGACGTGTTTTGTAGACCGTCTTCATGTGTGATGTGCTGCAAGATTGATCTGTGACAGCCCGATTGCATGTTGTCCACCGTTGTGGTGGCGCATTGTCCATGGCTCAAGTTGGTACATCCCATTAGGACGTCCAGGTGAAGTAGCATGTTCTGAGCACTGCGTCCTCTTGCCCCAGGTGTCATCTTGTTGCTGCATGTCCTGCTTGTCCACATTGTGTAATCACGCATTACATCCAAGGTAAGTATTACATGCATAATCTACATAAAGAAGCGCTAGAATGCTCTTACTAGATTGCTCTTTTGCTGTGTGAAATAGCAAATATAGCTGACGGGAGGCATTCATTTCAAATTCACTTTCGACGTCTCAAAACAGGAGCTGCAGACAATGTGATCCGGCAGGATGGCATTCGTTTTTACTCTATTGTTGTGTCATTTAGGCATTGGTTGATGGCACAATACTAGTACCATGCCAACAGGACAATGTGGCAAGTATGCCACAGCAGTCAAGGTGTCACGAACTACAAGCCAGTCACAAGGAGACCATCAGCAAGAGACACTGTGACACTCTCAATACTTCAAAATGCACCAGAGGGACAGCATAAAGTCTGACCAAAAAAAGCCAACAAACTCACGTAGTCTGTGCTTGCTGTGATTGACTGGCTAGTTGTTGCTGTAGCAATTTGTCAGATGTAATAACATCTGTTTGCTGCTGCTGCTGCAATAATGATGCATCTTGCATTGCAGTGGGATCAACAACAGCTACCTGTTCAGCAGCTTGCACCTGACCCATTGCATGCGCTTGACCAGCATCGTGTACTGCAAGGACGTCTTCTGTCTGTTTGAGGGCTTGAGTTTGCTCAACCGCTTGTGCCTGCCCATCAATTTGGGCTTGCTCAGCAGCTTTTGCCTCATTGCCGAGCCTTGTCCCTGCCTGTTCAGCAGCTTGTGCCTCCCCACCAGTCTTTGCCACTTTCTCCTCAACAGGTTGCACCTGACCAGCAGCCTGCCCATCTTGTCCCTCATCACCCGTCTGCTGCTCAGCTGCTGTCGCACTGTCCAAGCCACCAGCACCAAGCTTCCCTTGCTCAACAATCTGCTCAGACAGCTTCTGTGCAGCCGACTTGTCATCATGAACAGTCTTGTCCTCAACAGCCTCGCCATCCAGATGCTGGCCTGCTGCAGCAGCTGCCACAGCAGCTGCTGGCAAGTCAGCTGAAAGCTTGTGCTTTGCTGGGGTTGGTGGGGGCCGCGCAGCAGTGCCCTCAGTACTGTCAGCACCTTCTGCAGCAGCTGCCAGAGCAGCTAGAGCTGCTTGCTGCATTTCCTTCTCCTCTGCTTCGGCATCTGCGGCACCTGTACCAGCCAAAGACGCGCTATTGAGCAACAAGTTGATGTGCTGTCATTTGAGCAGTAAATCAACCCTGTCTGCCATGCATAGCTACGCTCATGAGTGTTGTTGACCCTATGCAAACATACAGGTCTACAATGGCAGCATGTTCAAGCAGAGCATACAAATGTACAGGTCTACAATGGCAGCAGGCTCAAGCAGGCATGAGATAACTGCAGCTGCAGCTCAAAAGCTTGTCAGCCATGTTGTGACCACTGTTTGACTGGAAACCACTTGAGGTGTCCTCATCAACCTCCAGCCAGTATCGTACATATTGCAAAGCAGTCATGAGTCTATGACTACCATTTGAGGTTGACAAGGTGAATGCACAAGTCATTTCGAGCCACACCACCTCTGATCCAAGCATGTCACTCATACACACTGATGGGCAGCCTAGTGTAACACTTGGCTTCTCACTAAATTGACGCCGGAAAGGCGTAGTCTTTTCTCTTTACATACTGATGAACGCAGCATGGGGTTGTTACCTTCAGCGCCGACATAACGTGCTATACTGGGAGCCACTGTGGTGGAGTTGAGAGTGGAGGGATCACACTGAGCCACCTTGTTGCCCACGAAGCGCATCTTGGTGGGGCTGTCAATCTTGTGCAGCACCAGCCAGGGGTCATCGCTGCACAGGTCGTCCTCAATGTCCTCTTGCAGCATGAACCTGCTGGGCGACATCAAGGTCCTGTAGGTCAGCATGCAGCATGAACCTGCTGGGCGACATCAAGGTCCTGTAGGTCAGCATGCAGCATGCTACCCACAACTCTATTGTGCTGACATGCATATGTTCGTGCAGGCTGCTCTGGAGAGCCAAGATTTGTCCTGCACATACCTAGCTCATGATGAGCTGGAAAGAGTTATTATTATTATTATCATTATTGTTATTATCATTATCATTATCATCATCATCATCATTTTTATTATTATCATTATTTATTGTGACTGTTATTATTTATTGTTATTGTTGTTAGGTTTCACATTATTATTTACAAACTTATCATTATCATTGTTATTAGACATTTGTCCTGCACATTTGCAGCTGCTTGCTGGGTGATTCGGCCTGATACAAACCAACTTTAGAGCAGTGCTGCCAAGCTGAAACTAGCTCAAGCATCTGGTGCACTGATGCAAAGTCAGTGGGCTATTCTGCGCTGAAGCTACCCAGCTACGTCATGAAGGCATAAAGCTGCTCAGCTCAACAGCAGGCTGCTTGCACTGACTATCGAGACGGTAGCTGTACCAACAGCAAACATGTACATGTGCATCACATGAACCTGCATGGCCAGGAGCAGAGCAGAATGGGTGTATGTAGGTGAATACATGACACATGCTTGGACGGGGAAACAGATGTGAACAGCAACATGTGCACAAAGCACAGACGAAGTTGTCCCACACAATCCTGACTCGAACCTTAGGGGAGGGAGGGGGGGGGGACATCCTATACTGGCAGTTCAGCCTAACTCATCTAGCAATTCTAGCCACGCATCACATGTCCCTATGTCTCAAAGCTGTATCAGGCCTCACACTGACCACTAGTGTCACCACATAGCTCCCTTTGCTCAGATGTACTATGTTACAGGTCTTTACATCTGTTACGCTTGGACAGGGCTGGTGTACCTGGTGACAACTCGCTGGCCCTCTCTGCGCATGGGGGGCTTGAAGCAGCAGGGGGCCGCCCAGGTGTGGAACCTGCGGTGGTCAATGTGCCGCAAGTCCATGCTCATCAGCCAGAAGCCCAGAGTGGCGTCCTCAATGGGTGTGAACTTGAGCTTCATTTTGAGGTTCACAGTGACCAGCATGTTTGCCACATCTCCTGAGAGGACATAGCCTCCTCCCATGGCGTAGGTGGGGTACGTGCGCAGGCCTGTCAGAGCAGTGTGTAGCTGTCCAATGACTGGTGCAAAGATCTAGTGACTGGTGCAAATGTCCAATCACTGGTGGAACTGTCCAATGATTGGTGGCACTTTGTATTTAAGGCAGGAGTCTTAGAGTACTGATGCTGCTCATCGTTGCATACACATGAGCTGGCTGGTATCTGTCTTATTGTGACAGCGCTGAGCTTGCACATGCACCAAAGAAACAGCATGCCATTGATGTCAATGTGCAAGATGTCTATGTGTCTGCTTGTACATGTATTGAACAGGTAGAGAGAGCCCAATGCAATGAGGCGGCACATTTATATTCAGGCATGCAGCACATGCCAGATCTGTATGCATCACATGCATCACATCTGTATGCAGGTCAGCAGCACACTTTTTGCAATGTGAAGTGGTGTACCTGTGTGGTTATGAAATATGATGTTGTTCCACTTGTGACCAGGCTGCAGGAGCACCTCGCTCTCCTTGGCCATTCTGCCCATGTATATTCTCTCATTTCTGCATTCCTCTGTTATGCAGAGCAGGTGCAGCTGACTCATTAGGGGTGCAATGTTGATGAATGCATCATCATCTGTCTTGAGTACAAACTTGACATCGAAGTATGTGACTGCATACTCTAGCACGTAGTAGGTCTTGAAAAGAATGGACTTGTAGTTTGTTTTATGGTTCACAAAGACTATGTCTGAGTGCTGATCCACCTCCTTTTCCACCTGCATAACCATGTAAGCTTTGCATCTCACGCAGCTTGTGAGCAGCCAAGGTGTTTGGCAGAGGCACTGTGCCATGCATGCATTGGCAGCATAACAGGCTACCTGTGGCGTTCTCTCATCTTCACTGAGTATAAACCTTGCCACAGACACCCCAGGTATCTGGGCCTTGTTTGCCCAGGCTTCCCTAACAGCTAGGCGTCTGTGCCGATACCCTCTGCCTGACAGTACACCCGCGAACAAGAAAAGGCTGGGCAGAGCTTCTCCAGTTGCGCCTAATGCTTGAGCAGCAAGGCCTGTGCTGTTGCCTCTGGGGTCTACAGACTGTGAGAGATTCAATGGCGTGTGCTGACTATCAACGAAATTGCTTGTGGGGTCTTGCACACACGGCGGACACGGCGCAGGAGGGGTGCCGCCCGTCTGCTGGATGCTATTGATGGAGTAGCTGCCGTAAGCGTCGTGAGGATCTGTAAGCCCCGATGAAAGCTGCCTCACTGTGCTAGGAAGCGCTGTGTGATTCCGGAACAAGCCGACAATGAGAAAGACGACAGCTAGCGGGGCGACTACTGCATATACCGCAGTCCTACGAGTCAAAGGTCTGCTGGTCCTTCGGCTTCGCAGGGTGTAGTCACTTCCCATGCTTCGTGAACTGCATCTATTCGGGCTGGGGCTGTCCGGAGCGCTTCGCGGCCACAGATCAAAGCAGGAGCGTCAATAGCGATACTGAAGTCGTGCTTTGCTGTGCATGAACTCTAAATCCTTGAATTGCAACCCAGGCATGATTCTGTGTATTTTTGATAGATGTTCTCGAGGATGTAGTGACTTGCAGAGCTCGAGGCAAGTTGTGACTGAGCAAGAGTTTTAGAGAATTTCTCTCATCGCATTGCACCTACGCTGTCAAAACCTGTCTTGAGAGTGCACTGTATTTTACAAGCCAAAGAGTCAAGAGCAAGCTGACAAAGTCATATGATATACATCGATGCACATGCACGTGCAGATGCATGTTTTTATCTGATTCACCCTCAACCCTGATATGGCAGACAGTACACAATATTCTATAGGAAAGCGAGCTGAGGCAGTGATTTCATCACATGTTATACATGTAGACGTACCACTATTGCTGCTGTGATGGAAATCAGTCATCACCAACCTGGCTGCTGAGACCGTCACGAGACCTGCATCATACATGATATCTGCATTACCATGTGACTGATGTCAGAGTGCCTCTTCTTGCCAATCAGCATGCAAATGCGCCAGCACTGATCCACGCAGAAAGTTGTCAAAAAATGTGCATCTGTGTGTAGCAGAGGCTAGATAGTTACAAAGATAGTGGCTTGGTGCTGTAAGGCACACAAGACCAAAGAGGATGACAATGACGTATTACGCCACAGCTATGTCATACCCTAGGCACACTGCTACACTGTGCATGAAGATGTAAACCTGGGCATGCTGATCATCACAGTTTCAGTTCCTACCCATTAACACACCATACATTTGCGGAAGAAGACGTTACGGGACGGGAACTACAAGTGCAATGCCAGCGTATCCAGGTGCATATTGTGCACCAGGAGACAGATGACCTGCTGGCTTTTGGCAATAACCACTCAGAGACAGTTGGAGACATGTTCAGGGGTTGTCATATGTTGCAGTCTGTACCTCTGTGAGACTCAACCTCACAGTGTCATATGCAAGGGACAATGCGCATAAACAGAAACGAAAAAAGCTTTGCAACCCTTGCACAACTGATCACCTGAGGCCAGCCAATGCAGTTGCCAAAGCAGATGTGTCAGGACCCCTGCTGTGGGAGACAGCAACCTTCTGCTGGGCAGCAACAACAGCAGGGCTAAAGGACGTTGGTGAAAGAGCTCCTGATGGAGAAAGCCTGCCTCTGAAGGAAAAGGGAGATGGCCCAGAGCTGCCTTGCTGACTGACTGGGGTGACTGGGGGAGTCAAGACAGCGTGGCTCCTGTGCATGCCAGATGCTAGGGCTGCATGAGTCTTCAGATTTTTCCAGCCAGCATCTGACAATTGACCTTCACAAGCATGAAACTGCTACGTCAGAGTGGCTTATTCATATGAGTGTTGGATAGAGCCGCCCATGGCAGTCTGATTGCATGCATGTGATTAGGCAAGCCCTGCGGGCATGCTACCACAACTAGTTGTCATAGGTGATGAGTGATGTCTTCATGCAGACTACGCCAAGCAAAGTGTACTTGTGTGCAATGGGCCAGAAAGACATTTGCTGTGCAAGGACATCTGCAATGTGACCAGACAAAGATCAGACACGAGGTTTAACGAAGAATCTCATTCTGGAGATTGGACATTACATGGTGTAAGGCTGCTGACTGCAAGGCCTCGCATGACTTGAGTTGGTGCTACGCAGGTTGTCCAGACAGCAAATGAATGCATGTGCCTATTGTAATCCTGTGCTGTGCAAGCTGCTTCCATGGCAGTCAAGCTGAACAGAACATGGCAAGTGCACATGACTATACATGCATGCATGCAGAGCACCATTGTGACATGCACCACTGTGACTCACTCTTGGCTGCAGCCTGTAGCACATGCGTTGCTCTGGCTCGTCTGGCGCTGTGTTTGCTGCCAGGCGTGAGTGCTGCCTGCTGCACTTGAGCCAGTAACCACTGTGTATGCCGCGTGCATCCTTGCTTACCAACTCTGTCACTTGCCAGGCTGCCTGCACAGTGCCCGACATGTGCGACTTCTTGTTTTACAGCAGGAGTGAGGGGACATGACATGAGAAGCCTATACTCTAGCAGTCCAGCTAGCATACATTGACAGAAAGTAGCTGACTGACTTGCATGTGTGTGACGGATTGTGTCTTTGTGCAGCAATATACACTGCAAGGTGAAGGCAGGCACGTTTTTGCAGTGTTATTTTGCATGTGTTGGGGTCTTGCCAAGCTCCTCCTGCATGTTGTTGCACCGACAGCGTGGCTGATGAGGACTAGTAAGCATGCTCTCTGTGCTTTCACAGACTTGCTCACTGCTTGCTTATGTGCGATCTCACCTGCTGCTGTAGTTGCCTGTGAGGTCAAGCTGGTGGCTGACATTGCAGGCCCTGCACGCTGAGCAGAGGCAGCAGTGGCAGCCACCGCCTCAGCAGCGCCCACAGCTGCAGTTGACAAGCCAAGGTGCACAGCGGTGCGACGAGCAGCATACGATGTGGAAGCTGTTGCGCTGCTGTGACTGCGCTGCCTGCTATTCCAACTGTCGAATGATGCGCTGCTTGTGACATCATCCTGCCTGCCTGCAGCTGTGGTCTCTGCAGCCTCATGCCTGTCATCCAGCTGTGCGCCAGCACGACTTGATGGTTTCATACTTTCCAAGCCAGCTGTGTGACTGCCAGAAAGCTGGAAACCAGCTGAGGAGTCTGAGGCTTGTGTTGCCTCTGCTGCCAGAGGGCCATTCCACGCAAAGGCCTTTGTGCCTGCTGTGAAGGGCCCATGCCTCTCATCTGCCCTCAGACCGGCCCTTGTCTCAGGATCTGCCCTGGGTACAGAAGGGCTGATCCCTGCAGCCCTGGCAAGGGCCGCTGCCAGTGAGTGCTGTTTGGATTGACCAGACAGAAGAAGAGGTGTGCCTGTGCCTGGAGCTTGCAGTGATGCTTGAGGCGTGACTGCATCCATGTTTGATTGGCTGCTTGGAGTGGTGACTAACGGTGATGCAGGCAGCTGCTGTGGTGACTGCGTTGTGCTGGAGCCCCTCTGCAGGAACACACTACATCAGTCAAGATGAGCAATCTTGACAGATATTGTCAAGTGCCTTTGATGACTTTTGTTCGTGATATGTGATTGTCTTCAGGGCCATGATACCTGTCTGATGAGCTGTGCTTTAAGTGTCAAAGTCAGCAATGCATGCTTCTATCAGCGACACCGTTGGAAGTTGCAAAAACAAATAACAACATGTGTCAAGAAGTCTAGACGCTGTGGACTAGAACACAGCGTCCTCAGCACATGCTTCTTGCAACTGCATGCTTATATGGGCGAGCGCTTGCAGGCTAGTCCATTGGGCGAAGGGCTTGGCTGACTTGCCTGCCTGAATCTGACTTGCAGCGCAGCATTGGCAGCATAGGCAGCTGCCAGCATGTGGTGCACCTGATGCAGCTCTGTCTGGCATTTCACCAGCTCTGCACACTTGCTGGCAAGCTGACGTGATACCTGCATCATGCAGCCGATCATCCACCTGATCATGCAGCTGATCATCCACCTGTTCATGCAGCTCAATGCAGATACAGCTTAACATCCAATGATTGTGCAGGTGTTCATGCAGGTGATCATGCAGGCCAGCAGAACAAATTGTCTCCGCACTTTTATGAGCCGGCAGCCATGCAAACACACCACTTGTGAAGAGACTCTACTCGGGCGAAGAAAGAGCATCTGTCAGAGGCCAATCTGCCAGTCCTGCTTTTGCCTGAGTCATCTGCAAACACCATGTACAGCAATGCAAACACTCATCATGTTCATGGTTGTTACTCTGTGCCTGTATAGACAATTTTACATTGGCAGCTCAGTCAGGCCACACTCCATCTGCATGATCAGCTGAAAGTGCATCTGATCTAAGATGGTGGTCTCACCACTTCAGCCAGCAGAGCAACACAAGAACTTCCAATCTACCTGCTCCATCAGGCCGCAGAGTCACATCTGGTACTTGCATGCAACATGAGCATCACCTGCTGTGTTTTGCCCTGCTGGGCAATCAAGTGGCCCTCAGCCCTGTCACACCTGGCCTGGGCAGCCTGCAAACGCCCATCAGAGGGCGTTTTAGGCACCGCCTGTGGCTGACCCTGCTGTGCCAGCGTCTGCAATTGCTCCACAGCACTGCGAAGCTGCTGTTCTGTGGCAGCATGTGCGCTCACCTCAGCTCTGTGCCTGGCCTCGGCAGCTGCGTACCTACATGCAAACAGACATCTATGCCTGAGGGTGGTTGAGACTTGTGACAGCACGCCTGACCATGCTGAGTCAGCATGGCTTCTACACAAAAGCTCAGCTGTTGTTGCCTGCCTGAAGTGAGTATTTGCGCAAGCCTGCAGCCTGATGATCTGTGGTAAAGCAAAATAAACAGACGATCTGGCCATCCTCAAGAAAAGCAGTACAGTCTTGCTTCAGCAGACAACACATACCTGCTTTCGGCGGATTGCACCTCTTCCTGTGCCTGCAGCAGCTGCTCATTGTGCTGCTGCAGCAGCTCTGCAGGCTCCTCCACCAACAGCTGCGCCTCCTGCAGCTGCTGCTGCGACTGCTCCAGCTCCTGCTGTATCTCCTGCAGGCTTGCCTTGTACTCATCAATCTCAGCAACCTTTGCCCGCAGCTGTTGTTCTGCCTCGTCTAGCAGCTCAACTGAGTCATGCAGCTGCTCCCTCAGCATCTGTGTTTCAGCTTGAGCAGCTGCTGCTGAGTGGGCTTCACTGGCAGCTGCCATAGCAGCTGCATCATGACTCAGCTTAAGCTGCTGCAGCTCGTGCTGGAATGGGTTTGCTTGCAGCTTCTGTTCTGCTTCTGCCAGAGCAGCTGAGCAGGCAGTGAGCTCTGCTTGCAGTTGCTGCAGCTGCCATGTCTTTGTCTGAAGGTCATCCTCAGAGCGCGACAACAGGCTGGTGCAATGTTGTAGGTCAGCACTGAGCTGCAGCACCTTGCCTTCAAGCTGCTGCCTGCTCTTAGTTGCTTCTGAGACTTGCCTGAGGCCGAGCAACCTCAGAGTAAGTCAGCATTATAAGGAGACGAAGGTTCCTGTTGCATTGTGAAAAGATAGAGGTGGTCACGCACATGCACATGCTGCAAGCTTCAGCATGTCAGGATTCTCGCTGCAATGTTTCATGCCAAGCGATGTACTGTGTGCAAAGAAGAGATTTAACATACAACCGCGCATCTCAACAGCTCTTGCCAATGGTTTGACATCCTGCCAGCCTAGCTACAAGATTGTGCAACCTAGTTGATGAAAAGGCTCAGGAGCAAAACAAGACAGGCAGCATGCATATAGGCTATGTGTAAATACATGAAGACCCACAGAGCATGTCCCTACCTTTCAGCCTCCCGCTGCAGTGAAGCAAGTGCATGGTCTGAGTCAGCAGGCAGACAGGGCTGATTGGCGAAAGCCCCTAGAGATGCAGCCCCTCTCCCACTTGCCAGCTGTGATAGAACAGCCTGCACAGTTTTATACGTTACCAGTGCTGTCTGCAGCACGGTCAATTTGTTGCACTGCCACGTGAAGCTGTTTGAACAAAAGAGACGCAACTGCCGTGCCCATCATTTGGCAGGTGAGAGGCACGCCTTGTTAATCCTACTTTTAATGAAAAGGCTGGTGATGCGCCCCCGTGTCCAAGCTTATAAAGCCAGAGCACATCACACTATGTGTATGAGCCAATTTGAGGAGAATATTTATGCCTTTTGAGGATGTGATAACACACCTTTCTAGGTGAACAAGGAGGGCCTTGATACATAAGACTGAGAATCAGGACAAAATTAGAAGGGAGCTGTATGATGCCAGACCATCCAATGCAGCATGACAACAAAGAGTTCAATAAACAGACCTCCATTCTGGCCTCTGCAGTCATCAGCTCCTGCTGCAGTGCAGCACTGCTGTCCTGCAAGACAGCCTGCAGCCCCTCCACCTGCCCTGCCATGGACTCTGCCCTTCGAGGGGGCTCAGCCTGTGGGCAGCGAATCTGTGCAGAAGGCAGACCTGCCCTCTCTGAAGGGGACTCACCAGGCAGAGGCTCACCCACTGTCTGTGGTGCAGAGACATGATGGGGCTTGTGCACATCAAATCTGTCCATGCTGTGCTGCCGATACACCTGCTCATGAAAGGTGCAAGTCGGCTGTGGCCCAAACTATGCACTTCCAGTATCAAGTATGATAGCTGACAGCACAGTGTGCTCCTGACTCTCATTACAGGCTTGGGACCTGTCTTCCACGGTACAAAGTAAAGATGCAGCATGGTTGTAGTACAAAGGCAGGTGCTGCAAATGGTGCATGGATTGGCGCCCAGCACAACAACTGCAGCAACTCTCTACACGTCACAAGAGCCGATGCCCCCTCACAGGGTAGAGCCTTAGCCTCAGCAGGACATGCAATATATGCTGGCAATCATCCTTGTACATAAGGCTTATCAGGATTAAAAATCGTGTACGCTGACTCTTACATCAGCTGATGCATAGTGCTTCATCACATGGCATCTAGGTATGAATGGCTGCTGTGACTATGTAGGCCTTCAGTATGGATATGCATGGCAGCCCGGTTGGCAGATAGACAGCCAGCTAATGTCAGAGAAGGTCACAAGACAGCTTCATATGGTGAGGCAATGCAACTCACCTCTGTGATGGATTTCAGGGGTGTCCTGACGCTAAGTGCAGTCTTCCTAGACCCCATCCTGACAGCAGCTGGCAGCTGCAGCTTTGCATGAGTTCCCCTGACATAACCATCAAGCAACCCTTGCCCAGGAGAGCTGCTCATTTCCTCTGTATTGCCTTTGCCGTGAGACTGCTCTATAGCAGCCCTGCTCACCATGCTGCTGATGGTGCTGCTGACATGTGAAAGAGGCTGCCTGTGCCAGCCAGGTGCAACATTCTCAGCCTGGTCATCCGCATCATTGCCTTCATCAGCACCGAGCAAGGGGCTGTGCCTTGCTGCTTTGATCAAGCCACTACTCTCACTTGGCTTCACACTCTGTCTGTGCGTAGTAGTCATGTGTTGCTCAGCCATGCTGTCAGTGGCAGATGCATGCTGGTGAACAGGTCCTGATGTGGATGCTGACTGACTGTCACCAGATGGGGGACTGAGGGACGTGTCAGAGCCTTCCCTCTCAGCTAGATGATTAGTGTGCCATCGCGCTGGTGACATGGGACTGTCAGCAATGTCATTGTGATCCAGTTGGCTGCCTTTGATGGTACTGGGGGTCTCCTGTGACCCTGTGGGTGAGACTGAGCAGGCCACATGTAGGATTGCCATGTTGTCAGGCTGATGACCTGGCAGCTGTGGGCTAGGAACACACGAGCTGGCTCTGGCTGAGGAACCTGCCCTGTCACCTTTAGCTGCTGCTGTTGCTGCTGCTGTTGCTGCTGCTGTTGCTGCTGCTGTTGCTGCTGCTGTTGCTGCTGCTGTTGTTGCTGCTGGTGGTGGTGGGAAAAGTGGAGATGGTACCATTCCATCAGGCACTACAGCTGTTTGAGGTGCATGCAGGAACGACTGGCTTGCTGACATGCCAGAGTAGCTTGGCTGGCTACACTGGTTGGGCAGTGACAGGAAGCTGGCCTTGATTTTAGGAGTGAGCACTTTATGCTGAAGCTTGACCACAGATGCTTCACCTGCTGCGCTGTCTGCTGTTCGTGGCTCTGTCACTGTGCAGCTAGGACTTGCTGGTGTTCTGGTGAACCATGCTGGGAGCTGTAGCACTGGTGCGCTCATGACGCTGTCGACCTGCTTGAGAAGCAGGTCAACGTCGTGGTTTAGCTGCTGTGATGCACCCTCTGCAGCAGACATGGGGTAGGTGCTGTGCAAGAAGTTGCTGTCTGCTGTTTCTGTGAATGTATCAGAGAAAGGCCTGCTGCTGCCGACACTGCCCTGGGAGCTATGTGAACTCTGCTGCAGGGATGCTGAGCGCGACGAGTTGTCATTGCTGTCCCTTCGTGACCCTTGCTGACTAGCGCGTGAACTGCACGCTGAAAGTGGAGCTGCATCTGGTGATGATAAGCGGGTGAGCCCTCTGTTTTTGACAAGCAAACGCTCAAGTTCACTTTTGAGGCCCTCAAACTCTGCATGTCAGGTCCTTAACTGACAATTTCTGACTTGCACGTGCACCGCGTCACAAGCTCCTATTTCAGGCAGACTTACGTCCAGGAGTCAGTGGCGACCGTTCATCCACCTCTGTTGTTGACATCTGATGGATTGGGTCATCAACGTTCAAGGGCCAGAGACAAGGTCTTCCGGTAGTGGCAGGGCATTCACAGCAGCCTCACCTACTAAATGTAGCCTATGACTATCGCCAAGCAGCGGGTGATTGTCAGCATCGTGTTGACTTGGCATGATCGCTTCAAATGGAACAGCTGACAGCTCGACTCTCTGGTGACTAAGGCTTGCAATCGGCGAAGAATGCAGCTCACGTCCTGTGTGAATGTGGTCCTGACAACAAATTTGCATGCCAAGCTTGTTTACACAAATGTCGTACACACAAATGTCATACAACGGTGTTCTGAAGCTACTCCATTTTGAAACACTACAATTTGGAATACTTTGATCATCGTTTGCCCTTGCCCTTCCCTTTCTTCCACATACCACCCTGTCCACCAGACTTGAAATCAGACTCCTGCTGCTGCAAAAACGACATGTTCTTCTGGAACGCCCCTGCTCTTTCTGCCTTAGCCTGCGCCTTTTCTTTATCTTTCTCATCTGACAAGAACACAGCATCTTTCCGCAGCTCCCGCATCGCTCCTCTTCTTTCCTTGTTGAGCTGACGCTTGAGGCGTTTCTGCTCAGCCCGATCCCTGCAATCACAGCAAAAGCGTCCAGCACTGCTTGAACAGTATTGAACCCACAGTCTTGACTTTGAACATGTGGCTGTCCATGCTGACTGCACAACAACAGATGCTTGTCAAGCCATGTCCTTTGTGACAATCGGCAAGCCCATGAAATCATCTCTCAAAGTGTAAAATATTGCCTCCACCTGTGCAGCAGACACAGTGTACCGCAACAAGAAACATCAGTCTCCACACAAGACCGTAAAAAGCTTGACTGATGGGCAGCAGATTCCTGTCCAACAGGGTTGACACCAGTTACAGGGCATGCACACACATGCATGCATGACATGCATGAGGGTCAGCTTACCGATCAGGATCATAGTCCTTGCCAGCGACATACTCCTCCTCAAACTGCGGGTTGTACTGCTTCACGTCAGCAACCCTCACAGCTGCCTTGCGCACCAGCGGCCGCCGCTGCCTAATGTGCTCACTGCTCTGCTCAGCGAGACTGCTGTGCAGCTGCAACACTGCCTCCTTGAGATCCTGCGCAGAACAGCTGCCATGAGCAAGAGAGTTGTTTGACAGACACCACATTGCCTGTCTTTGGGACTTGTCAAGGGGGTTGACATAGTTGCCAGTGAGTTGGAATTCTGAGAAGCTTCATGGCGACACCTCATTCTGTGCTATTGTGGACCACAAACAGGTCCAACCTATATGCAACAGACTCTTGACCAACTTGTGTGCCCGACAAGCACAACATGCCTGACAAGCACAACACAGCTTTATGTTTTTCCTCCCAATGGGCAGTGTGAATGACTGCATACTAGACACAGACTTTGCCAGGGCGCTTACATTTGCAAAGCTTTAGTTGTCAATCTGCAGAACAGATTTGCAGGACAGCTGCTTGCGCATATGCATGACATGCAACAACAACAACTGTGAACGAGCTGCAGTCTAGTATGAGGAAGCTACCTGTGGTAAGTCTTTGGCAGTCCTCAGACCATCAAGAGCCTGCACTGCTGGAGCAAACAGCTCAGGAAAGGCAACCAGCTTTGCAAACACCTCTGAAGCCCTGCTCACAACACCAAGCGCTGCCTGGAGCAGACTGCCTCTGAAAGAGTCTAGCTGGAATCTGGCATCATCTGAAGAAGACTGAAGGACCTCAGCCAGGTCAAGGGGTGGCGTTGCGCCAGACAACGAAGCCCAGCCCTCAGAGGGGAGCAGCCACTGCTGGGTGTGGGCCACAGCTGTGGCAGGTTGAGGCATGGCGGTGGAGAGCAGTGCTGAGGCAAAGGTGAGGGGCTCTGGCACCAGGCGCTGGCCGGGAGCTGCCATGTGAAGGGCAAAGCTTGAAAGCAGCAGCCCTGCAGAGCCAAACAAAGATAAAGCCTCCTGACCTGGCTCACTTAGAAAAGTACAGAAAAGAGAAGATTACAGCTTTTGGTGTCAATTTGATGAGAGGCCAAGTACTACACCGGGCTGCCCAGCTGGCCCACTTGAACTAATAGTTGAAGTTTGATTCGGGATGCAAAGAACCTGACAGCAATTAGCATTTCAGAGCTTCTAGGGGTGTCAGGTTGGCGTATGGTGCAGTGCAACATGATGGATGTGGATTGGTGGCTCAACAAGTGCAGCATCTTGAGTACACAGCACACAAGGCTGGGCACAGGTTGCTGACAAAGATGTCACTTGCTGAAAGAGTAGTGCGCATGGCTACACTGCAGACAGGATGATAATTTGCTCATGGCAGCATCTAAATGATGGCTCACAGGGGAAGGCCAGGCAGGGAAGAGTGAGAAGGATAGCGTAAACTGACTGAAGCCATCCTTTCTGAATTTAAACATTGACAATGCCTCACCATGGCAACATCACAATGCAAGGAGATGAGAGGCACAGGCAAGAGGCACAAGCAAGACAGGCACAAGCAAGACAGGCACAAGCAAGCCCAGCACAAGCAAGACAGGCACAAGCAAGACAGGCACAAGCAAGCCCGGCACAAGCAAGCCAGGCACAAGCAAGACAGCCAAGGCAAACTTGTTACATTCCTTAATCTCTGCGAACAGAACCCAGAGTATGACCACTTTTTGTTTTTCACAATTTGTAATTTTTGTACAAAGAGCAAAAAGAAGACAGAAGTTAAATCCTGTGAATCTGCAGCATCAATACAGCTCTATACAACAGCTTTGGGTGGACACTGCTGATTCATGCAAGTGCTCACCGATAGCCGCATCACGATGACAGGTGACAGGGCACAAAGCCAGGTAGGAGCTGGTGAGCAATGCCAGGGGTGTGGTGACTGGATGCCGCCTGTCACTCACTGGAAACACCGTCGCCCACAGCTTCAACAGCAGCACATCTCGAGCACCTGCAATGCATCACAGCACAGGTTAAATACCCCTGCAATATGGCTTTGCTGCTGCATGTAAGGGTGCTCTTGATCAATTATGCTGCTGTCAAAGGAGGAGTTGCCTGCGATGCTCTTCTGAAGCGGGCCAGGTTGATAGACAAGAGGTGAGCGCTGTTAGTTTGGGGGGAATGGGGGGGGGGGGGGTGATGTAACATGGCGCAGCATGCAGATTGCAAAGGCTGGCTCAGGACAAGGCTGGACAGAGCTTCCAGGCGTCATGCATGCAGTGAAACAAGTACACAGGCAGCAAGACTGAGCTGTATATAGCAGACTTGGCAGACTGCCAGCACCAGCTTCCTGCCTTGCGCCTATCTCAATCATCTCCACAGCGCATTTTTGCTGTCCCCAGACGTTTCTGAGTTTAGATTTCCATTGTAGGGATAACGTTTTTGAGTTAAATAGACGTTTCGAGATTGAAAAGACCTGAAAAATAAGCTAGTGTCCAGAAGGCAGTACAAACAGTGGGTATCTCCAGAGGCAAAATGAGCAACATGCAAAAGGCTGTCCCCTCTGCATCGTACAAACAATGCCGTAAAGTTTCTGTACAAACAGTGCAAAAAGAATCCACACAGAAACAAAGGAGGCAACTTTGATGTTTTGCTGAAGATACCACACAAAGAGTGTCTGTTGCTGGTGATCATACAACAACAAAAAACAAACGACCAAAAACTGCTTTTTTAACAGGTTAGGGTTGTATTTGCTTACCAGGCCAGCCTCCGCCTTGAGAGCTGTCCAGGCTTGTCAGGGCAGCAGAGAGGCGCTTGTGTGCTCGTGTCAGCCTGGCTCGTGCCACAGTGGCTGCGTAGTAAGGCACCTCAGCTGTCAGCTCCAAGATGTGGACTGTCAGCACATCAAGCGCCTGCATGGAGAGGGGTGATGCGCCTGCCAAGATGGCAAAGTGCTGCACCAGAATGCCATAGAACACCTGCATGGCATAGAAGCGTACTTCAGGCTGTATGTGGTGGGAGTTGAGGCGGAATGAGACACCTGCTCAGGCTGCTCACTCTCCCTGAAAACTGAGACGCGCTCCAGCAACACAGCATGAAGCCAATCAAACAGTGCACGGTAGAGCTCATGAGCACCCTTGGCAGCATCAGCAGCGCATGCTGAGCAACAGGCAGAGAGAACTGTCCGATTTACATTAACTTTGCATGGACAATGGACCAGTCACTCGCTGCGCAGCACCAAAGGCCCAGTTGCGGCAAATGACAGGCTGGAACTCACAAATGTCACATGCAGTATGCACCTCATGTGCACATGCACTCAGCATTGCAAACTGATGCAGGAACCTGCCTGAAGCTTTCTTCTATTGTCAGTGGCCAAGGCAATGGCATTACAGACTCCGATGCGCTGGATGATGAGGCGTAGCTTGCTTGGGCTGTGCCCCTGTACCAGCTGTGCAAAGGCAGCATAGCTGCTAGGAGCAGCAATGGTGAAGGGAATGTCATCTGTTTCTTCTGGTATGACGTCATGCAGATGACCACTGCCCTGCGCCTCAGCGTGCGCTTTCTGTCTTTCACTTGATTGATGACTTGCTTGCGCTGCTGTCGCTGCTGGGGAATCTGAATCTGAATCTGAGTCTGAGTCTGAACCCGCGGGTTCTGAATCTCCACTTTGATCCTCGTCTGTAGCTGAGTCAGCAGAACTTGCCTCCTGGTCTGCAGAGTCTTCTTCTTCTTGTCCACTGGTGGCTAGCACACTGCCTTCCTCACGGTCCTTTGCTGCTTCCCCCCTGCCTTTGTTGGCAGCTGCTGCAGCAGCCAGCTCTGGTTCTTCTACTTGAGGACTGTTTGCAAGCTTAGCCTTCTTGCTGTTCTTCTTCTTGGTATCTGCCGCTGTGCCGTACTTTTCCAGAAGCTGGGCTGCAGCTGCTCTGAAGCTCTGCTGCAGGGGGTGGTCCCCTGCCGCTCTGGCAGCCTGCCGGGCTTCTAAAGTTGCCTTCAGAAGCCTGCCCCCTTCCTCTTCATCAGAGTCTGACTTGCCGCCATCCGCGCTGTCATCGCTGTCTTCTTCCTCAGAGCCCTCTTCCTCATCCTCTTCGTCACTGCCCAGAGGGTCGTCATCATTTAGGTTGTCCTTGTCAGCAGCTGCAGCATAGCAGGATCACACATCAGAACTAGCATCCAGGACCACCACACACAGGGACTTTGTCCAACAGCTGTGCTCGCTAGCAGCTAACACATAGCTGCACCTGGTCAAAGCAAAAATAGGACATTGCAGGCATGATGAGAAGCCAATGGGTGCCTTGTGGATATACATAACTGAAGGTGACTGTTCAACTACTGCCATTGGCCTCAATCCTACAGAGTACATATATACTTTGCACAATGGTCTTTGCTGTGCAGATGAGCAGCTGACCGACAGATGACAGCAGAAGATAGTTTACTGCAACGGTCTCTGGTCTCAACAAACAACAATAGACGCGCATGTGGTGCAGCAGACATGTTTGTATCTGTTTCTATCACACTGCTAGGACCATCCAGACCTGTGCAGCATCACTCTGGGTTGAACCATGCAATCAGAATATATATGTTTGAAGATGTGGCCAGTCTCAAGGTGACTTTTACTTATTATTATGTGTATTGACTCAACATGACCCAACATAACAAGCCAATCAAATTACATTGACAGCACACTGTGTTTGACAAAAAGTGTGACACGGCCAAATGAGACAGTCATCACAGCATATACACCATGATGAAAACCATACTGTTGACCACACTTTTTAAACCACACACACTGACAGCACACAGTGTGAGGTTATTTTGATGACCAAGCCAAGTCACACAATCAGTGGGACATGCAGGAAGCAACCTTGAGCTTCTCGCCTCCTGCGCTTGGCCCGCCTAGCAGCAAAGCCACCCAGGCCTGTCAGCCCATCTTCTTCTTCAGAGCCACTGGCCCCCTCCCCAAGGTCATCCCCAGAGGTACCCCTCAGCCTCTTCAGGCGCTGAGCTTCCAGCCGTTCTAACCGCTGCTGCTCTTCTGCTGCGAGCTCTTCCGCTGTCTTTGTTCTCTCCCCAACCTGAATTCAGTCATTTACTACCTTACAGTCTGGGGTGTGGAGCCAGTTGTGACTCATCAGACATGCTGACTGGACGGCACAGGTGTATGTGGTGTGGGATACAGCTGTAGACAGTGCTGATGCTTGCAGCTGTTAAGTTTCTGAGCTCAGGACAATGTCTGTCCCAGCTGCCCTGGCTACTGACAGGAAGCAATTGTGGTTCAGCGACTGCAATGAGAAGAGTGAATGCAGACTGCGTGATTGCTATCACTGAGCAGGCATGGTCACGTGCAATGAGGGCTAGACACAACCTGCCAGCAAGCTGTACTTGTCAAGCCGATCAAAACAAGATACATAGGTCACTTGAACAAAGTGCGTTCCTGCAATTGGTACATGCACGTGTGCAGGTAAACGTCATATGCTGTACTCAGAGATTGACAGGTCACCCAAAGGACCCTACATGGCAGCAAAGGACGTGGTATACCTTAGCCTTGGCATCAAAGACAAGCTCCCTCCTCATGACATCAAAGGCAGCCCCTTCGGGGTCCTCAGATCTGCCCTTCACAGCATTGCCTTTCTCCCCCTTTGGTCGCACCATGCCTGCCATGATCCTGCCCTCCATCAGCTCCTTGAACTTGTTGTCCAGTGCCTCTGTTTCGTTCAGGTCCTCTTCACGCTGATGCTGCTTTTCAGCTTTGAACTTCTTGCTCTTAGCCATCACTTCTTCCATGACCTGTGATAAAAGCATAAGCCATGTCAGACTGATGTCACTGTACCACGGCTCAGATGTAGCACTTATGAGCATTCATGAATGCTTTATTTGACCGGTTGAGCATACACAATCAGCTGTGGGCAGCTTTAGATGCATGTTTTGTAGAAAAGATATTGTTGTGTTTTGGAATGACAGTTCTGCAAACACATCAAAGGCCAACATTGGGTCCCATGGACATGGCATTGCAGCAGTCTGAAGGCATGAAGCTGATGCCAAACCTCTTTCTTGCTTCTGTGCCTGTCTGGGTCTGCATCAGGATCTGCACTGTCAGTCTTCTTTTCAAGCAGACCGCCTCCAAAGTTGAATTGCTCGGTCATCTGCCGGTTTAGGTGATCATCAACATCATCATCTTGAAACGAGAACCCCTGCAAGCACAGCCGTTCTGGGATGCAGAGTCATGGCAGTGACTGGAATGCTGGATGGCTGTACAAGCAAGCGTTACATCTTTGTAAACAAGCCTGAGCCTGGACACAGTGCACTGATGCTGTACATGAATCAATTACGCAGTCTGGATCAGCCACAGCGCAATTCATGCATCCTAGTAGAACTGTAAAGGCGCATGTAGTGCAGCATCAAATGCTGATGGTAAAGTTGGTTGTGAGGAGACGACAGAAGGCAGCATGTGGTCTGTAGCAACTCACCTCATGAGTGTCGCCTGCTCCTAGGCTTCGGCCCATGTGGGTCAAAAGCTCTCCCCCACCCTCCTGGTCGTCATTCAATGAAAACGTGTCACCTGCAGAAGCATACAGTTGTGGGTGAGCTCTTGCAGCACTGATGAAAGCAAGATAGTAAGACTGCTGCAAGTCAAGGGCAGCAGCTGAGACTTCCTAAGCAGCAGCGACGGTGGCAGCATGATCTGGTCCTGTTGAAAGCATGCTTGTTAAAGGTGACGCTCACCTCCAAACTCCTTCATGCGCTGCTTCTGGAATCTAGCAATGGCTTTCTCTTCAGCAGTAAGGCTTTCATCCTCCTCCCCAAAACGTCTGTCGACAAATGCATTGGCCTTGCGCAGCTGTCGATATTCTACTAACAAAGTCTTCTTTCGCTGCAATCATGATACGTAGTTGCATATTGGGCACTGTGACAGACACGTTATGCTGCTAATTGATTTCGCCTCTGTCAGCGACGTTGGCTGCTTGTGCGGAAAGAGGTACAGGGTGAGATTTCAAAGGCTTTTCTTTCCACAAAAAGTTGTGCAGTGTTGACGGTTGCAGCTGCATGTGGCATCACCTTGTCGACTGCGTCGTGTACCGACTGACCATGTTTGCGCTCGCCTTTTGCTTTCTTGCCCAGGATGTCAAACTTCTTGCGGTTGTACAACCTCTCAAACAAGTTTGGCTTGCTTTCCTGAGCTGCAGTTTGCCCATCGGAGCGCTTTCTAGAACCTTTGGCTTTTGGCTTCTGTTTCGCCATCGCGCTTCAAGCAAGCGCTGACTCGCACGCTCAAGGAAGCAGGCAAAGTGCAGTGGCCGGCATCAGGGCGATTTGGCCAATAGGGCGCTTCGCGCCCCGTCCCGCGCGAAGTAACGCCAGCACAGGCGTGACGCTCGCTTTATTACGTGAACTTGTGCACCTGTTGCTGACAAACTCCGAACAGGTAGGCCCGACATGCAGCGCAGGGCCTTCGGGTCACCTTGTTGCAGGCCTGCAGCCAACTGCGCTTGTACTCAAGTGTGCTGTCCGCCTGCTTTCCTCGGCGTTCACCAAGATCTTCCGGCTTGTTTTCAGTCGACGTAACACTTTTCAAACACAAAGCCGGCGTTTACTAGCGACTCGGGCACTTGCCTGGTGGATAACGCGTCAACTGACCCAGATCGTTCCGCAACATATACACAACCCAGAACATTATGTGCGTCACTGCTTATGTCTGCATACCCAGGCTGAACGGACGTTTGAAAGTTGGAGTTTCCTGCAGGAAGTTGCAGAGATGGCAGCATTCACCCCATATGGCACTTCAGAAGCAGCAGCAATCGTGGCTTGTATCCTATATTTCATGTTCTTTTGCTGCGCAGTAGCAAACTACATTTATACAAATTATCCTTTCTATGACGTCCTGATCATTTCCACAGCCTGTAAGTCACCCTTTCGACACCTGATTTGGCCTCATTGCTCGCATGTGTTCAGCTTTGCAATCATGGCAGCAAGAGCACATCACTGATGGTCAATGAAGGGCTTTTTGCTGCCTGATGCCCACTTCATGCTGGTTGCTGCAGTCAGAACTGCTGCATTTGGTGTGAGGGCGGCATACACCGTTAGGTACAAGCCAGCATTGGCTGGGACCTGGTTAGCATTCAACAACGCTGGTTTTGGCGCCAACATTGCAACTCTATGTCTTGCTCTTGGGACCTGGTATGCCTGTTAACTTTTTAGCTAATGAGCCCTCTGCCTTTGTTAGTGAAGCTAAGGTACATGTCAGGCTGCGGCGTAACTGCGCTGTTGACGTAAGGCTGTCAGGGTTAGCTGCACAGAGCACTCACTGCGTGTGTTGCCTTTTCAGGATAAATAAGGTTGGACACCTGTATTATAGCAAATGGGAACAAAGAATATATATGATATGGGCTTATATCCTGGTGGCATCAGTTGTTATCTTTGGTAGGGTCTTGCTGTTGCCGGATCCATATTTCTTCTTTGCACGGTAGTTCATCCATTTATGGCCCACACTCAGCTGTTCAAACAAGAGCTGTTTTGCTGCTTGGGACAGTATTGCTTCAGTGCATGTGCTTGGAAGGGAAGATGTGCAAACAGGGGTTTGGTGACTAAGATGCATCATGTGCTGCAGGTCCAATATGTGGTGTCATTGCTGCTGGTTTAGAATATGGTGACTGGGATGCCTATGGGTCATCATTTGGTGAACGCTTACGATTCGGTGCATCGTATGTAAGTCTGTTCCCGATGCTAACTCACCAGCTAAGCGTACGATACTGTGCTGAGTGCTCACCTCAGCTTGATGGCTGTGTTGTAGGGACTTGTGTCGTGCGTCGTTGGCCTGCTGATATTATCTGCAAGGCTGGCAGTCAGTGTGTTCTTGACGGGCAGGACTCAGTCAGGGCGCAAGGCGCCTACAGAAGAACACCCTGGACGTCAGCCAAAACTGGTGTGTGTCTCCCATATCTGCTTCACCCCCAGTGTGGGCAGACTCATTTTTGCAGTGTTTAGCTTGTCACTGTATTGATACACTCATTGAATTGATGCATATAATGTTTGAATTGATGCATATGATGTTGAGGTAGGATGTCCCATCTGGTCTTTCTCTAGGGCAGGCATGTTGCCTTCCATTTGTGTACGTAATTTGGCTCTTGCACCATTCACTTGACTGAGTGTCAATGTTCAGCAGGGTTCTGCCTTTGTCAGAGCGCTAGCAACCAAATTAGTGTCTCGTCCATGTTGTTAATCTCTGGAGTCCTGGAACAACATGGGTACTGGTGCCTTGGTTGTATCAACTGGCTTTAATCACAATTCACATCAAGCAAACAAAACGCTTTTGTGGACTGCTGCAGGTGATCATGTTTTTCATCTGCGCTGTGTTTTTGGCCATCAGAGGTGCCACAGGCTGTGTTGCAATTTACCTGCCAATGCAGTATGAAAAGTATTGGGCAGAGGACAAGTACTTCTACCCGCTAGATACGTTGCCAGAACTCATCGTGCTGGTCATCATGTCATGGCCTGCTTTTCTGGCACGAATGGCCCAGTCATGGCCCAAGTCTTTGAAAATAGAGGACAAGTATAAGGACAAGAGCAATCAGGGGTCCAACAAACAGGCTGATGGTCAACTGGCTGATGGTCAACTGGCCGATGGTCAACACTCACATAATGCAGCTCCTGATGGAAGCCAGGCAACAAGTAAGGCTGTTACAAGTACACATGTTACAGATTAATCATGCATGGTGTGCATGTACTGTGCAAATCGAAGTGTGTTTGAAGTTGAGGTCCTGTCAAGGTTGTAGTGTTTGTGTGGTTGCTGGTGTAATCTGTGACTCCTCGTGTATGTGTGTGACAGACAAACTGATTTTGTAGTTGCTTAGTGCTCTTTAATTTTTGGTAGGGCCATTCTTTTTGCTTGGTGTTACGCCGTAACGCCAGCGTAACGCTCAGTATGACGAACGAGCACCACGAGCTTAACTGAGGTTCACAGGTCGTGATCAGATTTGCTGGCATGTAGCAATACAGATCGACTAAGCGTTCCTGTATGCAACCGTCATTTTATGCGGAGTTCGCAGTGTCGCTTGCATTCCGCAAACATTAACACGTTTCTGCAAGGTGCTGCGTTATCTCGAACGCGTCAGCAAAGTCAAAGTGCAAAGTTGTATCGCAACAGCAGGCACCGCCGTCAATCTGCTCTCTGGTGTTCACGTTTTGGCAGAAATCACAACACAGCGTCACGAAGCCAACCTTGTATTGATCAGGGCGGCGGCAGTGGCGAAGGCGGAGGCAACAGCCAGTTTGTCGACTCTGGTGACGAGGACAGAGAATTACCCGGTAGTCATTGGGGTCTGCTGGGAATCGCCTTGACCTTTGTGAGTTTAAGCTTCCTCACTGTGTCAAAGCTCAAGATCAGGCATCGCCACGAGACTTCAACAAATTTTGGACTTGCGCTTGCTTGCAGGCATGCTCCAACCCTGCTGGAGGTGACAATGATGGGAGGCTCCTTGCAACAATTTTGGCGCCTCCAAATGCTGCAGCATATGTGCCCCACAGCAGCAGTTCAAACGAAAGGCTGCTGTCTGTCACACCACTGCATGATGCCAGCCAGCTGGAGGATACACCTCCTGCACATCAGCAGCTCTCTGTGTGCGAGGCATTTGCTGGACGTACTGTACTGCTGACAGGGGTAACAGGCTTTGTTGGCAGCCTTGTGCTAGAGCAGCTGCTGCGCACCTGTCCAGAAATTGCGAAAATTTATGTCGTTGTGCGTCAGAAGCATGGAGTCTCTACCCAGGATCGCTTCCACAAGATGCTAAACACAAATCCATTGTTTCACCTTCTCAGAGGCACTCTGCTACTTCCCTGCTCTGCTGGCAGTGCCAGCCATGATGCAGTTCTGCTTGAAAATACAAGCAATGATGATGAACAGCTGGAGTTGACTGTTTGCCATACCCCACACATTGAAGCTATAGCTGGGAATATGACACTGCCTGACTACGGCATTGCTCAGGCTGATCTGCTCAGGCTGCAGCAAGAGACAGACATTGTAATCCATGCTGCAGCAAACATCAGCTTTGATGACCATATACATGATGCCATCACCCACAATTACATGGTGAGTCATCAATGTCTTCAGTATGACATGGGATCATCTCATGCAAGACAGCCTGCTTGAGTCAGACACACACATATTCACTCCTTTTGTGCATCCTTTTGTTGCTTATATACTCTTCATCACAGATGCAAACGATGTCGAGAAAATGCAGATGTGATTTTGTACCTTGCGATGCTTCAGTGTTATTGACAATGTCTGCAGGCAACCAGGTACTTAGCAGACATGGCAGCACGTATGCCCAACCTGAAGGCTTTTGTGCATGTGTCTACAGCCTATGTGAACGGCAACCAGTCAAAAGGGAGCGTCATCCCAGAGGCCATGCTGCCCCTGACTGATCAGTCAAAAGCGCATGTGTTTCATTCTGCCCTTGTGGCTAATCTGCAGGCTCTTCCAAAGCCAAAAGCTGCTCAACAAGTAAGCACATTGCTTGCGTCCAGGAATGCATACTGCTCTATGCCTTGTGCATATGGAAAAAAACAGAGACTCAGGTAATGTGCAGTATCATGATCATGTGTGTGAATGATTGTGCGTCTGCATGAGAGTGGACCAAATTGAGTTCTCTACAGTGGCTGAAAGGCTCATGGTAAGTAAAAAGCTGAGTCACAAACGATATATGTTACTTCTGTCAGTACTAAAATGCGGTATTGGACAATTTCCTGATTTTGTCTGCTCCAGGCTGATATAATATCTTTTTGACCCTGTACAGTATCCATGCAGGCACAAGCATACATGCAGCAGTGGCGCTTCCCCAATACCTATTGCTTCTCCAAGCATCTGGCAGAGTCTCTCATGGCAGACTACCATACCAGGGCTTTTCCTGTTGCCATCATACGGCCCTCCATTATTGGGGCTGTGGCAGGCAGCCCCCTGCCGGGCTATGTGGGCAACACTGCTGGTTCCACGGGGGCTGCCTTAGCCATTGCTACAGGTACAACATCCGGAATGGGAAGCTAGCAAACATCATGACATGTGCTGTATGTTCAGAGTGAATGCACAAGAGTCGTGACTTCTGGTGTCAGTGTTGATCAATTGGTCGTTGAACAAGTCAGAGTGTGGCTGCGTGAAAAGGATCCCAAGCGTGTCAGGAAGACTGCCAGCTCTGTTGCGACTGCTGTGGATCAGTGTGTAGCACCACACAAGGAAGCCCTGTGTGTTGGTTATAGGCTAGTGCAAGTGCAATTATCTTCAGATTTTCATGCAGGGCGCTGCACTATGCACCTATGGCTGCATTGCCTTATCTCCACAATTTCTTCTTTCGCAGTGTGCAATGACGGTCAGCACATACGTTGCCAGCCTTCCTGAGGTCTGTAGTTTTGCTCAGAAATATTGCCACACTGACTGGCACAATCTTCTAAGAACAGTGATGTGCGTATAGGCATTGCAGCATGGACCTGTCATCAGCCCAGCAGCACGTTTGATTTGGTCCCTGGTGATATGGTCTCCTCCACAATACTGGCGGCTGCTGCTGTGACTGCCCAGGTGCTGTTTTTGCATTGCCTGTTTGCCTCACCACATCCTGATGCCATGCCACACCTCTAGACGGTTTGGGTGTGTAGCAAAGTTCCTGTGTTTGAATGGCAGACATGCAGTTGCTCTTCTGCTCTGCACTCTCTGATGGGCTTGATGTTGGACATCAACAGCAACATAGTCCTACACCATCAGGCGCTTTTGCAATTGTGATACAACTAAAAGCAGAGTATCGCCTGTCTTGAAGAGAGTTGTGCTTGCTGGGCTGCAGCAGAAACAGGCATCCCTTGATAGTGCATGCCTGTACCAGCAGCCATAATCCACTTACCACCGGCCAATTCTTTCAACATATTCAGGCATACTTTTCATCCCACCCCCCTCCCCTTCAGAGTCATCCTAGGACCCTACCCCAAATATCAGGGGCTCAACATCGTGAGCAACAGCAGACACCTCAGGGCAGTGAGATATGCCTTGGCAGAAGCTAAGTTTGTGGTACTCTGTGGCGTCCTGAGGGCAGCAGGGCGGGAGCACCTGGCCAGGAAGCTGTTTGCAGGCTGGAAGGTGTGTCACTGTCAACATGAACAGCCACACACTTTGTGCTTCAACAACTTCTGACCTCACCATCAGTATGTCAAAGATCGTTTTCAAGCACTACATCGCAAATTGCAAAGTTGGTGCTGGCTTGTAGGTTTGTGCGTGTGAGTAAAGTATTGGCAAATTATGACTGTGTGAAGCGGCAAAGCACTGATGTGCAAACAGGAGCGCACCAAACAGTGTTTCTGCCTGTGCAGGCATGGCAGAAGTACAACAGGCCAGCTCTGGACTTTGACCTCTGCTTCAAGACAGACAACCTGCAATGGCTGCGACAGTCACTGGCAGTTGGGGAGCAGAGCATGTTCAGACTCTCTTGGGAAAGTGCTGATTGGAGGCGGTACATGCAGACGTACATGGCAGGCATTCAGCATCGTATTTTCAAACAGGCAACAGTTGCCGATGCTGCCCAGCATGATTTCATGCCATGGCCTCTGCTACCAGTGCTGTCAGCCACCCAGCCACAGCCTGTTGTCAAGTCATAGGGTGCTTGATACAATAGGCTATTGTATGGTTGCAGCAACATTTTTTCCAGTGACATGATACTTGATGGCCTGTGTCAGATTGCTTGTTTATTTCATTCCAGCATTGACAGTGAGAGTGTAGTTGGATGTGATGTGAGATATTTTGTGTTTCATGTTCCTGTCAAATGCACTCAACGTGAACGCAGTGCTTGATTGCTTGTGGTTTTGCTCACAATGTGCAAACTTTATTTTGTCAAGCAGTTTTGCTGCCAGAATATGAACATACCATTGGTACACAATGTAGTTTCAACAGCAACACGTGGAAAGGTTGTACAACTCCTGACACATAACTCTTCCGAATTGAACCTGACCTGCAATGGCTCAGTGCAATCACCCGTTCAGCATACATACTACAAGATTGCAAGCTTGCAGTTGTACAATGCTACTGCAGCAGCATAGCTTTCTGAATAGACTAGCTACAGTGTTCGATGGTAGCCTTCATTGCTACAGTAGAGTCAGGATATGGTCACAACTGAAACAGTGTGAGTTCGTGTGACTGTCGAAGCGCAATTGTACACACTTGTCGGTAATAAGCCTGAATGTTATCAAAACTCCTATTGCAGTATATAAGCAAGCTGTGACAGAGAGAATTCATGTGCTGCAGTAAACTTGCATGCTGTGATGAGCCAAGGTTGCCATGTTCACGCCGTGGAAGGGTTCTGAACGACTATCAACTGGTATTCGTGCAGCTTGTCAAAGTCTGGTGCTATCATGATCTCGTGTTTCCTGGACCGTATCCGAATCAGCTGCAGATCGTCCTCCGGATCGTTCTTGCTGACTTGCTTGACAGCGCTTCTTGCCTTCACTGTAAAGTGGGAGACCAGCGATGCGTACTGCACAGATACGTTGTTTTCAAAGGTGCTTCTGATTGGAATGCCGTCTGCGTTGACAATGATGACTCCAAGTATCCCTTTGTGCGAGCTGATCCTTTTCAAGGTCTCCTCCACCATGGTGATGTCCCCCATCTTGAGGTCGGCTGCTAAGCCCGGTCGAGTGGTTCGAGCAAAAGACTTTGAAACACTGGGTTTGACCTTTGTGGAATGCTGGCGTTTTGGCGAGCGTTAAATAGCTCTGAGGCAGAGAGGAGGCATAGAGGAGGATATTGCTCCTGTATCACCATGGAAGCAGTCATTGCACGTCGAAGTCAGTCGCCTGTTCTCGAAGCTCAACGCTCATCTGCCCAGACAGCGGCTGCCACTAAGGGAGCCGTTGAGGATCTGCAACAACAGATCCTGCAGCAACGCAAGATTATTGATAGGTGTAAAGCTGAAAATCAAGCACTTAGAGGAGAGTTTGATGCTCGAACCAAGGTACCCCTGCAGATCTCGCACACAGACCTGCTTGCCTGGTGACACAAAACCACAGTGCTGACGTGTCTTGCGCACAGAGGGAGCCTTATGTTCCTACAACATACCAGCAAGACAAGCTGGCACAGCTTACAGATCTCATTGACGTCTTCACCCGAAAGGTATGGGAGCCTTGTCCCTTAATTTGGACAAAGCTGCCACGAAAGCTAACAACTTGTTCTGACCAGGTTGCGCAAGAGGAGCATCAAGTTGAAGCTCTGCATTTGCAAATCAGGCAATGCCAGGATCAGGTGATTGCCTTGCCACATTCTCGTCACTCCATGTTGCTCTAGATGACTTGACACTATATGCTGCCATGTCATCAACATGAGTTGGAAATGTTGCATTAGACTTGCGTTAGCCTGACCCCTACAAACACAACTGATCATCAGCACAAGTCACCATCATCTGTCACACAGGGTGCTCAGATGTCAGGATCCTTACTTTCACTGCCTTTTAGATTATGAAGAACTGGCGCTGAATCTAGCGCTTGCAACTGAACAATGATTGGCTGCAGGCCTTACAAACACGCACACACATGGGTGGCATCAACGCGGCTCGCCATGCTGTGCGTAATCATGCCTTGAATGCCAGTCAAATGCAGAGCAGGCTTGACAGAGCTCTGCTGCACTACCACACTCTGCTGACACGCAACAAAGCTCTTCAAGCTGACATCCAGGAGCTCAGGTGCATTTTGCCTTTTGTGCATTGTGGACGCAGCAACTTCTTCGCGTATACTTTCTTGTGTGGACATACACCTTGGTTACAGCTGCAAGCAACTCTGCTGCATATACTTTATCAGTCCTACAACGCACAGTCTCAAACTGACCTTGCACTACTGGCACTTGACTAATTGCTGCTGCTGCCAGTTGCCAGGATAACATGCTGGTAGTCATGACTCACGGTGTGGGCTTCTGCATCAACAGCTGACATGTGCACCCCAAGCCCCTTCTTGGCTTAACTCAAAAATTATGCACACACAAGAAGCGTATAGTAAACCAAGTTGAATACAGTGGTCACAGCCAGAGGGTGCGCATTGCAGGTGGGAGCGATCAGGATTTGATGCAGACTATGGGAAGCTTTCACAGCAGCTGCAGACAGTGTCAGCTGAGGTGGAGGCTGTGGTGAGTGGCATTGATGTTGCTCAGACAGCTGAGAGGCATGCAGCAGCAGAGAGTGAGGTCCTCAAGGCTCAGGGCGACTCAGAACAGGTGCACCACATTGCTGCTGTTGCTGACTGAGGTTGAACGCTGCTGCTACTATTGAGTGTCGTTGGTGCTATTTACATGGCAGCCAAGTTTACAGTTTACAAGACATGTGCAGCTGGTTGACTCAGAACAGGTGCACCACCTTCTGATAAATATCCCACAGTTGCATAGCAGCGTCTATTGTCTTGCTGGCATTCGGGCTGCACAACAGCATGGGCAGGTTGGTGCAAGGACTCTTCAGTAAATACCAACTCTTGCCCAGCTCTTCCCAGAAGTCACCTTGCTAGCAGCGTACAGGGTCATGGCAACCTCGCTGTTCAAGTGCATACAACTAATGTGCAATCTTGGCAGCTCATGCCATGCTGCCTATATCAGCCCTCAGCTATGCGTGCCTTTGGTGTACCAGCTCAGCTGTGTCAAGCCCTCACTCCGGCCACTCTTAATACATAATCACATCCACACCCTGCATTCAGCAATCCTGACATCTCGCATCTGGCTTAAACAACGCCTTCTGAATGTCTAGGTGGCCTTTGACAGCCAGATGCATGAGTTGAAGCTGCTGATGGCAGCTGATGAGAAGCTGTGGCAGCTCAGAGGCTCAGTGACCAGCTGCTCAGCAGCTGGCACAGCACTTATGGAGGCTGTTGCTATCAGCCCTGCCAGCCTTGAAGGGCCCGACTGGACAGCAGAGCAGGTATGTCAATGAGGAAATATGGGCACCTGTTCATTGTCCTGAAAAGTTGCAGAGGTACCAAAGACACGCAAATGATAGGACACGCTAGTCAGAGGAAGTTTGCATCAGTTGTTTGTGCTGTAGCCAGGAGAATAGTTGACCAAGCTGCTTGACACCCTGTGGCTTGCTGTCAGATATCAGCCTGATAACAATACATCAGCCTAACAACAATGCATCAGCTAAGCCACTCAAAAGCGGCAGCATCAGCTATGGCAGCAGCAGCAATGGAGGCCTTTGAAAGGCGTTGCTTTGCTTACAAGCTGGCCAGTCTGGAATCACCATCATGCTTGCACCTTGCGCTGGAGCAGATTGGTACCCGCTGATTTGACATGAATATGCAGCAGCATTCATAGTCCAAGCAGACAGACCAGTCTCAGCGCTTGTTGCAGCAGCGGTCATCAGGAGCAAGTGAAGCAACTTGCGTGACAAAGGCTGCCCCTTTTCTGAAAGCTGACAGAAAGTGCCTGACTTGACAGAAAACGCTTGAGGACAAAGAAAAGCTGTCTGAAACAAGAATTGCAAACAAAACAACTCACAATGAACTCACATGATCACAGGAGCAAGAGTGCGAGGAGCAGTTTGAGCGCATGCAACAGGCAGGTGGCATGAACAGCACAGCACAGCTGGTGGGTGCATATGTCACAGCAGAAGCAGCTAACTTTGAGCTGTTCAATCAAGTGGCTGGCATCAACACCCAAGCTGCACAGCTGCAAGACCTCATTGTGCAACAGCAGCTGCTCATTGGACGCCTCAGGTAAAGCCCGAAGACTACATCCCAGTTGTGATCACCATCATCAAACCTTGCCTATACAGCTGCAAGAGCTTGTTGTGCAACAGCAGCTGCTTATTGGACGCCTCAGGTAAGCCCGAAGACTACTTCCCACTTGTGATCACCACCATCAAACCTTGCCTATACAGCTGCAAGGCATGCCTGGATCTGGAGCGCCCCGCCAGACCTTGGCTGAAGGTACATGCTACGCGGCATACCTGTCCCATGTTGTTTGTGAAAAGGATGACTGGTCTCAACTTTTGCAGCAGCACGACGATAGTGCTGATCAAATGGTTTCGTGTTCTCATGGCAAGGAAGTTGTACCTGAGAAAGTCATTAAGTTTTGCCGTGTTGCATGGCCCACCAGATGCCAGCCAAAAAGGTGCAAATATGGCATGGTGTTTTCTAGTGGCATCGAACTGCTGATCTGATCCAGTCTTAGGGTATTTGTGGGTTTCGAGCTAGGGACAGACTCCCATACCTGCCTGTCCACACTTCAGTGCTGCAACGAATATACTCAGGAGTGCCTGCCCAAGCTAATCATACCTTTCTCGGCCTTTTGGCTAAGATCAAGTGTAGTATCTGTTCTTTAGAGTTTGATAACTCTAATGGGGGACATTGTCCCCCTTGTTATCTAACCTATTTTTCTGGGGGCCTTCCCAATAGTGATGCTTGCATTGCTGGGTTGGCAGCTTGGCCATGGCACTGCACTACAGCCTTGGCCGAGCACCCTCTCAATAAAACCCAACATCAACACAGCATCCCTTGCACACCTTTAAGGCATCTCAACAAACCACAGCTGCAAATACCATGGTGCTGATCTAGTCCCTGTCAATACCCTGACTGCATGCCGTTATGCTGTGCACTCATGTACTTACTGCGACAAAGACTGGATTTTGCATTTAGACGAAAGAGTGACCAAAGCGACCCAGACTGGCTGGTACAACTGGAGCTTTCTAGGAGGGTCTCTGCTGCCCACAAAGCAGCCGAGCAATGCCTGACAAAGGCCAACAGAGCCTTGCACACTTTGGAAGAAGTCCTGAGAGCCTTGACCCATATGGTCAACGTGCTTCCAACTTACAACCAGGTGTGTTGCTTGCTCCCTTGATCTACATAGGTTGCCTGCTATGAAACATGTTCCATATCACTGACTTGCTGTCTATCTGCACCTTACGTGAACCGTATCTGGCCTGCACATTTACACCAGTTGCAGCTCATCAGCACATGCCCTCAGGCAACTGTGCACTTGGTTGCAGGGAGACGAGTACAATCATGCATCTGCTGAGACAAGCACAGTCACAGAGGACAATGTGACAGAAACACTGGGTGAGCTGCCAGAGTCACACTGATGCACTTCCTGTTGCCTTCTGGTTGTATACATGGTTGCATGATGTGTGTTGTGAGTGAAAACAAGGCAACTGCTGCTGCAACTTCAGTTGCACTACTGATTGTGCACCAATTGCACGTAGATAGTCATGCCTGATCAGTGTCTGAATGCCTGGTAGTGTTACTGGTGTCTTGGTGATGCAGCATCCATCGAGCAAAGAGCGTCTGGAATCCTGCTGCAATATGCATCCCTGCCTAGCCTGGACAAGATGTCTCCACGGATTGGTGCTTTCAACACAAAGCTTGATGACCAGCATGGAGCTCTCACCAGGCAAGCTCCTCAAATCTCTCAGAAAGTCTGTACTGGTGTCTTAATTGATGGACCAACGAGCATATTAATCATCCATGGTTGCGCACCATGTCTCTGTGATGATCGTGACCCTGACTCATGCTTGTTGTAGCATGCATTACAGCTGCTCAGTGCATGGTGGTGGCTCAAAGCATGGACAGACAGAGTACATCAAAGTTCTGGGAGCAGATGATGGCATGCACACACGCACAATCGAGTAGCAATGCTCTGACCATGCAAACGATTTGTCCTTTGATGTTGCAGGTTTAGGATGCATCTGAATGGGCTAAACACGCTGCATGGCAAGAGCAACAGTGTTGTAGCAAGTCAAGGCACGTCCAGAGCCAGCAGTCCTGGACCTGACAGGGAACCCAGCATGCCTGTTAAGTCTGATTTGGCATGTCATAGTCAGGAAGCTGATGCATCAGCTGCAGAGGTCAGCAGTATCAACACACAGCATCATACTGCTGAGGCACTAGCAGACAACCAGCATGCTGACTCCCATGAGCGTGGTGAAAGTGATTGATTGCCTGAGCAGCACATTGGAACAGCTGGTCAGCGGTTTTTTTAAGATACCCCGCAAACTGTTTGCCAGAAGAGATGTCAAAGGTGTTTGTCAGCTATAAAGGGCAAATTCTGCGAGGCAAAATTGAGCAGTTGCTTTTGAATGGGTCAGGCAGGAAACAGCTCAGATGGAAGCTCAGTAACAAATCAATAGCATCAGAGAGCACTGTCATTTAGTCATGCTTCACACTGACTTGGCTCAATCAATAACAACGCCAGGCCTTGCACCACCAGATGTTTCAGGCATTCAGTGCAGTTCACTAAAGTGACTGCCATAGCTACTCTCTGCTGGCATGCCTTGCATGCTGCAGTTATCTGCAACAGCGCCACCTCCAAGCCTTGCCTTGCCTTGTTGGCATGTTGCCCGTTGTCATCCTAGCGCAGCCAACATGTCTTCCTCATCTGCAGAGCACATATGCTGATGAGAAAAGAAAACAAAAGAAAACATGCTGATGAGGAAAAAAAACTAAAGAAAAGACTACGTTCACTCGATTCAATGACAAGCCAAGTATTAAAACGGGCTGCTCAGGACATGCTCATGAGCAGTTCACTCTACGGCAGCATGCACACCAAACCAGACAGTCAAAGACACTGGTGACATGCCAAGTGATGTCAGGCAACCACGCAAAATTGGACAAATTGATGAGCTGATGCTGTTACACACTGTATCAGCGACACCACTGACCCATACCCTCAGAATCGACTTCCTTCACATCAATGCATATTGTGTATGGCTAAAATCAGGAAGCAGCTCCACTACAGCAATGGATAACATGCTAACGCAGGATGATCAATCTAGTAAAGCAAAGCATGATACTGCAAGCCAATGCAGCATGAACAGCACAGATCAATGTGGGTCTAGTATAGAGTCGCACACACGCACCACTTTCATCATCTTCATCGGGACTGAGCTCCTCTTCATCACTTTCAAGCAGTGCTTGCTTTCCCTCCGGTTCCTCATCCTCAAATTCAAAATCACTGGGATCACTTTCCTCGACCTGCATTGTGACAACGAGGTGTTGAGCTAATGCCAAGCAGGCATTTTGACTGCAGCTTGTCATGAACTTGCACCATAGCTTGACAGCAATGGCATACTAATGCAATTGATGCAGTGACAGACTACACATTACATGCTGGTGTGCATGACAACATTGCTGCAAAGGCTGAAAGTGCCTGAAACTCATCCAGCAAATCAAACACCGGATAGCGCCATTTAACATGCAGCTTGAACAGCTGTGTGACAGCAAAGCTGGGTTGTGGCACGGGAAGAGGGGAGGGAGGGGGGTCATGAAGAGGGGGGTGCACCTGTGCTTCTTGTGATTGGAAGAATTGCTTGCCAGTGAGTCTGCCCTTCCTCTCAGCAGCTTGCTGCTGCTCTGCTAGACTGTATACAATGACACCAGTTTTGTAACCATGGCATCACCACTATCACTTTGGCAGGTTTATCACCATCCACAGGACGGTACACATGAGTAACAGGATGACAGAGGGCTCAGCAGCAACATGTATGACCAAGGTGAAGCAAGCATAAACCAATTTCAAGCATGACTCCTTTGCAAAACAAGTTCTGGTCTGGAATACGGTCTGATGGCAGCCCGCATATGGGAAAGCTGACCAATCATGCAGTTAGGATACGCAAACTATGGCAAGTAGCTGACTGCATGAAAGCCCAGTGAGCGGTTATGCTGTCAGGCCATCCGCCAGCATGCACGTGCAGCAAGTAGGGCAGTTTGCATATAGCCTCAAAAACTCTGCAGCATGCGCACACAGCTTGCAGTGAGGTGCTCATTATATATACAAGCATGAAGCCTTGTATAGTCCAACAGATTAGTGCCCAACATTTGCAGCTGCAAACAAGCCTCAACACAATGGGTCATAGCACCAACCTTGTTTTCTGCAGCACCATCTCTATGTCAAACTGTTTCCTCCATGTGACAAAGGTTTCAGGCGATACTTGCGTGCCATGCGCCCGCTGAGCCGCCAGCCTTGCCTCCTCTGCTTCGATAGCTCGCTTCTTGGGCTCTGCTGGATCCAAGACCACTTCTTGAGGGATATTTGCCTGTAGGAATTTGCTGTCAGATGCATGAGATCATTCTGAACTACTTATTGCTAGCACAACAATGGCACAGCATGAACATCAGAATTCGGCTTAGACTTGAGTGAGGTCGGCAGACAAACACACCATACATGCAATAGCTTGATGGTATTGCGTCATAATAACGAGTTGCTTCCAGCATCTTGGTCTGTCATGTCTACTTTGGTGCTACATGTCTGAACATGTCAAATGCACCTGGATGCAAAGTATATGCTCACCCGATCTTGCATCCATTCTTGAGCTGCACTGACAATGGTGTAGATCATGGACATGCCCATGTTTTCTTGTATCTGCTCATCAATGACCCTTTGAAGACTCTGTATGTCGTCATTGCTCATGCCTTGAACGCTGCACTTGTCAATGTCAAGCTTGTTCAGAAGGTGGGTTTGCACAGCCACAAATGCATTTGGATCTGCAATCTTACTTGCTGAGTTTGATGAGCGGCGCCTCATCTGGATATGAAGGGGTGTGCGCAAACAAGAGATCAAACTGCACTGCAGGGAACTGCATCAGCTTAGAGGTCGGAAACTTTGCTATGGTGTATGACGCTGCAAAGGAAGTGCTGCTCACTGTTGGATGCGCCGCTTTCTGGTGCTGACTCTGCTTCTCCTGTGGGTAGGCCAATGCGATAACACTTTGCGCTATCAGACCAACCACTCGGAGAAGGACCATCCACCTCTGTCAGGTCAAACAGAAAAGTCAATCAAGGCAGCAGGAGGTACACTCCTTGACAATGAATGGCACCCAGCTTCATCGTGCTCAGGCACCTCTCATTGATGGTGGTGTATGCACGACGCATTTGAGAGGGTAGAAGCGAGTTGTGCTGACACAGCAGAGCAAGATAGCAAAGTGTGCACCTGCGAAGTCGTCCATCAGTATGGATTCCAGCGCTTCCACCTCCATCTCCTGCTCCGCTTTGTAGTCCATATTGAAGATCCAGTTCCCAAAGCCACCGCCTCTGCAGACTTTCTCTGAAACCGCAGGCCGCTATTCAGGATGGAAGCTTACGACGGCACATGCAACTTTCCGGCCAAAGTATGCTATAACAGGCAGCTTCTCGATGGCAGGTTGTTCCTTGGATATATAGTCAGGTGTGTGTTGCCGCTGGCATTCTTGCAGCACACCTCGAAGCCAAGCTCAGGACACTCATGTTGTTGATCGTCTAAACTACACTAAAATGCTCTTTCGTTCTGCAGAGCATATATGCAGGTACGGACCAAAGTTTGGTAGTTGCGCGTTTCGCGCCCGTCACACAACTGCGTGATTGAGCTGTTGAGGCATTTGCCAATTGCAGTATATTAAGCTCTTGAAGGCAAAGTTTACTGGCTGATCTAGGGACTGGCATCTGCATGCAGCCAGCTTGTCGTTGGGCTAGTCGAGCCGTTACAGCAGCACAAGAGGTCCTAAGACCCATCCGTTTTGTGCAAAGCGGCGTGATCCCAGTGCGGGGCTTGGACAAAAGTTTGCCAAGCCGTTTGCATACCGTTCAACCCTCACATGCGGTCCTGAGTCAACGCACCTGCAGAGCCCTTGCGACCAGTTCTACCGCGGTGCATATGGACTCAGACGTAGCACAGCTGATTAAGTCGGTACATGACAACCCAGCACAAGCTGTCTTCTACGCCACTGGTGGAGGCATGCAGGTGGCTACTTAGTGGGTCAGCTGGACTTTCTGTCAACCCACAGCATGTTTTGATCATTACAACGCCTCGCAGGCTCTCACCTGGCTTCTCACAGTACCTGGTGCGTCAAGGACTGTGCTGGAGTCTCGTGTGCCTTATGCCCAATCTGCCCTGCACAACATTCTGGGACAAAGCACTGCGAACTATGCCAGCGTGAGCACAGCAAACAGCATGGCCAAAGCTGCATACCAGCAAGCTGCAAAGCTGTCTCCTTTTGGAGCGTCTATAGTGGGAGTTGGATGCACCTGTGCCTTGATGACAGACAGAATCAAGAAAGGCGGCCACAAGGCAAGCTCTTGATCCGAAATGCAGTCCCTGTGGGAGGACACAACACCTAATTATGTAAATTCAAGATATCTCAATGTCGCAGAAAAGCTTGAACATAGTCCCCAGATGCGTCTGAGGTCATTGTTACACTATCAGTTGTTTCCCCAACTAATGCCGTTTCTGTATTCCCAAGAGCTGCATTTCCATCTTCGCCTCTGTACTACCTGCACGTCTGCGTCTACATCCCTGCAGCATATGTCTTGCAGATTCAATGTTCAAGCTCATACTTGCAGTCTTGGCTTCTGACTGCTGGATGCAAACCTGATGCAACAAAATCACTTGAATCTTGCCCATGCAGGCTTTCATTGCAACACACACAGGCAACGTGACACACTCATACAGTGTGCAACTGACGAAGGGGAAGAGGGACAGGCTTGGAGAGGATGCAGTGGCCAGCAAGCTGCTGCTGAATGCTTTGGCCACAGCATGCAAACTACCAGGAGACGCCCTCATTGACAATGGCCTGCTGGCAGGCAGCGAGCACGTCCAGGTGTAGCTCTGGTGCTGCTATAGGTACTGCCTTGCCTCACAGCAAGTCATTCTGCATAGTGCTGCTGTTTGCTGCTGTTTGCTGCTGTGGGCACCAGGTGTAGCTCTGGTGCTGCTATAGGTATTGTCTTGCCTCACAGCAAGTCTTTCTGCATTGTGCTGCTATAGGTACTGCCTTGCCTCACAGCAAGTCTTTCTGCATTGTGCTGCTGTTTGCTGCTGTGGGCACCAGGTGTAGCTCTGATGCTGCTATAGGTATTGTGTTGCCTCACAGCAAGTCATTCTGCATTGTGCTGCTGTAGGTAATGCCTTGCCTCACAGGAAGTCATTCTGCATGGTGCTGCTACAGGTTCTGCCTTGCCTCACAGGAAGTCATTCTGCATTGCGCTGCTGTTTGCTGCTGTCTGCACGTCGCACATCCTGTGAAAGTGCAACACTGCAGCCACGGGATATGCCATGCAGGCTCCTTGTTACGGCCTGCTTCTCAAATGTTGGGGTGCTGGGATCCGACTGCTCTGATCACAATCACTTTAGTTGTGCTAGTCTGAACTTGGGCACTACACCTTGATCAGATTATCACCACAAAGGTGATTCACATCAGAGCGGCCGGGTGTCTGCTGTCATGCATATTCAGCAGAGAGCAACCTGCAGCTAATCACACCATGCTGATACAGCCATGCACATAAACGCTATACAGGCAACTCATGACCCGTGAACAAATTGTGTTGAATTGCAGGAGGAGACAACAGAGATAGCAGACCCCATAAGTGCGCTACTGGACGGCGATGTACACACTGTGGAGTACAGCAATGGGAATGTGATTGTGGACGCACCACGAGGGGGCCGAGTGTACATGGCTGGCAGCTTCAACCCTTTACATGAAGGGCACAGAGGCATGCTGGCTGCTGCACTCAAAGCACGGCAAGACAAGCAAGGTCTGTGCATCACAAGCATGATGACACGCGACGTACTGCAAATATAGCTGCCAGCAACAGCGCATGTTTTAAGCTTCTGCAGCCGCTGCACTGCTCCGTGTTGGTTTTCAAGATATCAAACTGTCAGCCATGTGCGCACACACGTCTTTGTCCAGTTGCAAGCTTCATATCATTTACCAATCTGATAAGGATGCATGTCAGAGTTGTTTTGCAAGGTAGGCTTACCGGCTTACCCCTGCATTTTGGCAGCAAGCATCAGTGTCATTGCAAAGTGCCTACAAGCATGGAAATGCCACAAAGAACTGCTGTTCTGATGTGACCACGATGGGGTGTTGCAGAGCAGGTGGAAGGGTGCTATGAGATGTCAGTGGGCAATGCTGACAAGGGGCTGATGCCAGCCGAGGAGGTGAAACGGAGGGTCCAACCTTTCATTGATGAGAATCTTCCTCTGGTGCTTACTCAGGTATCTCCTGCTCATTGCTGGCAGCATAGGTGCCTATTGCCTGTTGCCTGTTGCTGTTGATGAGCTTGTTGATGAGCTGCCTATGGCTGTCCACATATGTGCCCATTGCTGCCCATGTCAATTCTATCATTGTCAACATAGGTGCTTGTTGTTGCCAACAATGTTGCCGAGCACAAGCAGCGCAGGTGCCCATCACTCGACTGCTGCCCTGCTTGGTTGCTGGTATGCATCGCTGTATGCGTGCAACAGATCTTGTCTGTTGGTCTCAGATCAAGCACCATGACAGGTCAGTTCATCCTGTGTTGCTAGCAACAGGTTCACAATCATGTGTCAAAGCTCAACCACATACACCTATGTACCTGTTTGCGACAGCCTGTACCCCAAGTCCTGCTACATCTAGTTAGCACCTGCAGCTAAAGGAAGCAGTTCTGCGCTGTAACAACACAGTGACTGAGCAATGTTTGATCTGATCTGCACTGTCATGTGTTATGTGACAGGCTCCGCTGTATCCAGACAAGGCAAAGATCTTTCACAACAGTACGTTTGTGTTGGGCTATGACACAGCAGTAAGGCTTGTGATGCCCAAATACTACGGCGGCCATGATGGGATGCTGCTACAACTGGCTGGCATGAGTCATCTGGGCTGTCATGTTGTTGTGGCGGGCCGCATTGCAACTGATGACCAGGGTGAAAGCAGCTTCATGACTTTTGAGGACGTTGAGGTCCCAGATGCCATCACTGATCTGGTGAGGGTTTCCTTCACGCACTTGTTGCACCCATTCATTGCCTTGTGCGACAAGTGCCCACATCATGACAGTCAAGCCCCTGCAAAAGCCTGTGCGAGATGCGAGTTGAAAAGGATCTTTACACCCTTTCAAATTTTGAAAGCTTCACTTGGCCTACACTACCAGACCAGGCATCTGCTCAGTTGTGCATAGTTATGTAGCATAATTGTTGCTGCATATCGTTTTTCCAGGCATGCACTCTTACAAGATCATGCAAAGCAAAGCTAACCATTTGCCACATTCCGCTCAAGTCTGTGCGCCAAAGTTGACTCATGCTGTCGACAGGGGTTGTTTTCCTCGATTCCTGAGTCCCTATTTCGAAGTGACATATCGTCTACACAGCTTCGCAAGAAGCTAGCAGAGCAGCAGAAGTGACGTGGGATGACATGTCTGGATATGCAAAAGAAGTGACTGTGCTATTTGGGCGCGTGTTTGACCCCTGACCAATGGCAGCTGTTCATGACCTGCTGCCTTGACGTTCCAATATGTAACATTTCGTTTGCTTTAAGTTTACTGCAAATGTATATGCACAGATGCATTATTGCACGGAAAGCAGGAATCTCAGCTTCCATTAGCATTTGTATATGGCCTCCCTGAACACTGTTGTACAACATTGTCAGCTTTGATTGAGAAGCTCCTAGCCTTAGTCCCACATTTGTAGCCTGCACAGCAGAAAACATGGAGGGGCATGCAGAGAGCAGTCTCGTTCTAACATTGATACCAGAGGCTACCAGAGTGGCGGTCAAGGTTGTCTTCTGCATTCTTGTGAGATGCCAAGCAAACGCGACGCAGCTCAGCTGCCCTGCATCCTCGATGAGCTTGTGAATGTCAAACGGGGTTGACGTAAAATTGTACTGCGATTTGTACAGCTGACTGTATGCAGACTTTCTGAGAGGCTTTAGACAGGCTGCTGACAACATCTACAGTCAGCAGTCATGCCTCCACTCATGATCATCATGCTGGATCTTGTCTTATGTCAACATGAAAGGGACTTTTGTAGCAACATGGTCCTAGGTGTAAGAACTGATCAGTGCAGGGAAACATGCTGCGCAAGGTCACGCTGCGTGACTCATGCATGGGAATAACGTATCTTGGTGCTGCATTCCAATAACAGCTGCCATTGCATCATCACCACGTGACCAAAATCAATCTGTCAGCAGCACTTTTCAGCTAAAGCAGAGGCAAAAAGCCATTGCACAGTCGGACAAAATATACCCTTAAGGAAGCTTCCTTGCATGTCTTTGCATCTAAGTGATTCTACCAAACAGCAACAAAGGTATAGCTGCAGCATAGTGTGTCGACTTGGGCGTCTGCACTGCAAAGCAGCTTGCATGACCGCAGAACAGCAACTCACGCCACAGTGCAGATGCCCAACAGATCTGCAGTCATGCACCATCACATATATGACCCTCAGAAAACTCCTGTGGAACAAATCAACATCATCATGCAGCATTGCTATCAGGCAGATCAGCGTCCATGCAACAGCAAGTAATTCTATTCTGCACAGGGATCATTACATTGAACTCAAGGCAGATGCATGGTGATACACGGCAACAAAGAACCGTCCAGCATTCAAGAGCTCTTGTGGAATAGCCCTGTTTATTGCGTTTGGATGATGTCTTCAAGCATAGTGCCTGTGCAACCACTTGGTTGCACAAACTGTCCAGGGCCAGCAGTCAGACAGAAGTCATAAGTGAAATCTGTAGGGGCCAAATGTACAGGACTGGTGTTATGGTTCCCTGACCCATCTAATTACTCACAGAAAGGGCAACTCTGCTTGAAAGGCGTAACCTCACGATGACTACCTTGAGGCAAAGCATCACAAGCAGACACGAACAGAACAGAGCTGAAGATGCGGAGTCAGAAAATACATCAGAGCAATGCTGTAAGCACTGAAGCAAAGCTTGGGACTACATGAGCTCCCAAGCAGGACACTGAGTCTGTTTCATGAAATGCAAGTAGTCACAGGCAGCTCCAAGACTGTAGTGAATCATGGCACCTGCCACCAAGATGTGCATGATCTGATGGGAATTCAGCCAGTAGTCAAATCTGCCTGTTATCCGTGGGTCCTTGTCATGATACCACTTCTCTGGAATGCGCATGACATTGACTACAGCGCCAGTGCATGTTAGCACCTGTATGAGAACATAATGGTGTTCAGATGCACCCAAGACTGACCACAACCTCTGGATGTCGAAGTCACATCAACTTGAGATTGTGAACAGCTGCTACTGGTGCACAAAATGGACAGGATGCTTTGTATGGCAAGCTCTTTGCTGAGCAGCGTAGTCAAGCTATGAGATCTGCACGACCTGCCATCACAAAGAGTAACAATAGACACAGGCAGCATAGCTTGCCATGGGCGCACAATGTAACTCAACAATGCAAACGTCTGACGATAAATGTGTACCTGCTTCTTTCGTGTGATTTCAAAGAATGTGCAAAGCGAGAACACTTTGACAGCAAGCTATATATTGCCAACAGCCCTCACCTCCATCCACAAGAAGTGAACTGATGCCCACCACGAGCCGCTGTTGAGTATAAGACGGGCAAGGACAACAACAAATCTCAGCAGTAACAACACCAGCATTGGGGTGGCACGCTTTGCATTGCTCTTGGCTGTTAGCCCCAGCAGAACACAGGCCCCGGCTGTGATAAAATAGGCTGTGACAGCTGTGACACGCAGGCGGGGATAACAATACAAGCCCCACCAAATAAAGTTATGTGCCCCAGACAGGAAGAGTGCAAAAACGCCGCAGACCTGCACATCAAGAACAGGTGCTGGAAGCTTGGCATATGATGGCACTTGAGGAAGTTTAGCATGCCAAATGCATTGCAGCAAGGAGATGAACTACATGTCAACAAATCTGTTATACAATCAAGCACCACAGGTACAGCTGCCATGCACCACAGCAGTGGTGCAGCAGGATACAATGATGCAGCGTCAACCTCTTGCTCAGAACTTACATCTATGGTGATGTATGTTTTGTAGTTCCAGTGGTTGGCCATAAGGGTGTGGTAGATGACTGAGCCAGCAAGGCAGAGCATGACAGGAAGTAGCAAAGACAGCAAAGCTGTGCCAGCCAGCGGCCATGGAGCTACCATACCAACTGCCACTGTGCTCATGCATCCTAAAAGCAAGGACAGGTGGACCCATATATTGCCTGCATACAATATAGAATGTAATCACAACTACCGTGCCTCGTGTGAACTGCTGTGTTACAGACAGTTTCCAAGTTGCAAAGCCTAAGCAACGATGCTGACACCTTCATGACCAGCCTGCATACCTGTTTCGTTATGACAGTGAAACAGACTGCCCACACATTCTTGGCGTGTCAGTCCTGCAGCGACCACGTCCTCAGCATCAAAGCAAAACTGTGTGGTCTTTCTTGTTTTATGGCTGCACTCAGTCCTTTCTTTGCATAAGATAAGCAGGGGTTTGCTACCTGCTCTATATCCACTTTTAATGTATGGATTGAACTGCAGAACTGCAGGAACTTCGTCCCACCAATACAGCTTGGAGTGCTCCCGAGATGTGTTGTCTGCCTTGCTCAAACCTGAAGTCCCAGTAGCTATAACCCGAACCACACCAGCAGCGTCACCTATAATACCGATGAGATGTTTGCTGACTGCAAGTCGCGCACAAAGTGGGCACAGCGAATTAGACCTCTCCTCACGTGATGCAACATCATCTTTCGGCGTGTCAGGCGCAGGCGACAGTTCGTCACAGGACTTGACAGAAGCTTGTATGTTTGAAATAGCTTGCTGAGCCTCTTGCCTAATCCAGCAAACTTCGGTCGACATCCAACTATGCGACGGTTATAGGCGGTCCAGGACAGAGCTCACGTCAGCAGGCCCTCGGGAACTCAACATTTTGTAAGTTGTAAGTTAGTTTGATGCAGGTCGCGCAACCTTGTGAGCACCTGTTCTGTCTCGCATCATTTTCAAACTCGGCATCGACGGCTTCTGTAGGGCGATGCCATGGGGCGATACCTAGCTGGCACTTGGCAGCTGCAGCCGAATGTTGACTGACTGTTGACCACAGGGTCTTGTCTGTGAATTGTCAAAGAGATTGTGGTAAGCACAGGGTTTTGGCATGTATTGTCAGTCTTCACCTGCTGTTGTCTACCAGTGGGGAGATTATCATTATAGCAGTCAGACACCGAGCATGTGATCCTCTGGGGAGGGAGCGACGCAGATGCCACATAGCTTGAGACGTTGTTTCCTGTGCTAGGACACAGCGTTAAGCGTTCAAGAAGTCACAGGGCTGCAAGCAGTGTCTGCTTAAAGAGCCTAACACAAAGGTGCAGCATTCGTTTCCAGCAGCATAGCCATTCAATGTATGCAGGTGATTGTCATACACATACCAGTGGACACTAAGGGGGGAAAATACAGCTATATCTACACATTGCACCACAGGCACAGTTTTGCTCCAACAAACAGAAGGCTAGCTCATCAAAATTGGCGATGCAGAACAAGCCGCACAGGGGCTTTTGATACAATGTCACAGGACAGAACATCCTGACAGACAGGCGCCTGGCCGGCCCAAAAGAATTTAACATTTGCCTACAGTCACATTCACAACAGATTGTGTACAGCGTTGTGGTGAATTGGGTCTTGAACATGCTCCAAGAGCAAAGAGTAAGGCCCCTTGCCAGTGATCATGGAAGCTACATAGATGCCCACACAGGAGATCCTGCACAACAGGCATGGTGAGACATGCACATTGTTCTTGCATCAGCCCATCCTTGTACAACACTAAGGGGTTGTACACATCATGCACACTTCCACCCTGATGTGGGTAATGTACTCACATTGCTAGGCGGCCGTTACTGAGTTCCTTGGTTTTCAGATCATTGACTTCGCGTTCAGTCTTGCTGCGTTTCTCAAACCACCATCCTCCACTCAGCCAGCCAGGAACACCCCCTAACCAGGAGGAGAACACCCCGAGGCCTGCACAATCAATGTAAATTGGCTCAGCTATCATGAAACAGCACTGACTCAAGCATTGGGCACTGTCACAACCCTTTTGTCAATGCTCAACTCTCATTGCTCAATAGCCAGCACACCAGCAATGGCACCACATGCCTGGTTGTCACTGCACAGCTGGATGTCTGTGTCAAAATCACTGCAACTCAGCAAGCACATTTGCAATGACAGCAAACACATTTGAGCATGCTGGAGTGGTGATGCCCTGTTGTATGGCAAGGAAATGATGCTGTCAAAGGCTTGCCTGGGCTCCTTGCCTCCTTCTGTCCAGCCTGCTGACCCTTTGCCAGCCCCAAAGGATCAAAGCGCTTACCCCCCGGGTAGACCCTGCTGTTTAGATCTTGCCCTTGCAGGATGGACTGCACCCTGTAGGCTTCTAATCCACCAAAGGCTACGACTACAATGATTGTGAAAGGCAACAGCCTTTCTGTACCCAACTCAGGTAGCATGTAAAGGGGAGCGCCTAGCACATCTGGGATGATAAGGCCGAGCACCCCAAGCATAGCCCATCTCGAGTGTATGACTTCAGCCTCCCTGCACCATTGTTAGCGCCTTGCACAGCTGATGAGCAAGTCGAATGGAAAAAGTCATCCCGACAATCACAAAGACAATTCAACAAGGGGAGAATGGTGCTGCACAGCTATGTGCTTGCCTGAAAGCCTCAAATTTGTTGGGGTTTCTGCTGAAGTGTAGGGGGTCAAAGCCTGCATTCCTGCAAGTGAGCATACAATTAGCTGTGATATAAAACATATACTTAAAAGCTCAGCAAGACCACGTCATGCGACCGATCACCCTGGTACAGCCTTCTTTTTCAAGTGAGGGGTTGTCTTGCTGCTGGAATCTCTTGCTTTGGCCTGACAATACAAGAGCGTAGAGAAATGGTAGCTCTGCCTCACAACTACTTGAGACGAACGAGGGACAAGTGCTGCGACACCAGGAGTTGAGCTGAAGCAATACTGCCGGAGCAACTTAGTATGCATATTGTGACAGGGGCCTCATCGCTCAAGCAGTCCAAACAACAAATGCAATAATCAGGCTCTTAATCTGCATGAGCAACTCGACGCACCCTCCCGGCTGTGTCACGGGGTTCGCATGCAAGCTAACACTTTGCAAGACATGTCGAGTGATCGCTAAAGCCTTGCTGGCGTTTTTACGAAACTTTTGATTGAATGAAACTTTGCCCGCATGTCTGGGGCAAAACCCAACTGACATTTTCCGCAACATTCACTTGCAAAAGCAACAAGTCTGTTTGACATGACATGACATTACATTTGCCTATCAAGGTTTGATAATCAAGCCCTGCTTCGTCCTCGCGTCATAGCGCATTTCTTTAAACTACCTCAGCAAAATTCGTAAAGCAATCGTCGCGAGATTGCCTGGCAAAGCCACTGCAGACTCACGTACGGGGCTGAGTTGACGTGAATACGCGATGTCCGGATGAGCTGTTGACCGTGTTGTTTTGCATCGTCAGCAAGTCAGCCAAATAGCCATGCAGCATATTCCACAACAAGCAGATCAAACTCAGATCAATAGACTGGCCGACCTTGCTCAGCATTATCTGAGAGACTGCTCCAGAGTGCTTATCTTCACTGGCAATGGTCAAGTGCTGTTTTCCAAGGCTTGTCAGGTGCTAGCCATGTGGCAAGTTTGCTGCAAGCCACTTCAGAAGACAAAGCTGTAGTCTGCTCGCCTGCCATATAGGCATCAATGGCTGAATTGCAAAGCTTACAAAGCTTGTTTGGCGCGAGGGAGGATGCCTTACGGACAGGCATCCTTTTGGACAACAGACGCTATGAGGTATGCAGGCTGTACACTGCCTGTGGTGCGAGCTATGATGCCACAGAAGTGAGCTGACTGAGTGATTGCCATCTGTACCTTGTCAAGCAGTGCCCCTTTTGTAATCGTAGGTGCATCGACATCATCCAGAGGGGCCAGACCCTCTTGTGTATGGGCGGACCATGATTGGTGACACAGAGTCAAGCGAAGGAGCTGCTGTGCATATGCTCAGCAGCCATCAGGCACAGAGCCCAATCTTTTCTGTGGTCACCTATGAGTAAGAGCTTGCAAACAGCAACTGAGCTGATATTGAATGTGACTTTGAGTTTTCTAATCTTATAGGTAGATGCTCTTATGGTCGCCCACCGACAGGTCTTTGTCTTTGCAAAGGTGTTGAAGGGCAGCAACATTGACACATGTGTTGTGTGCAGGATGCCCAATATTTCAGCCAGGATAGTCTCACAGCTTGTCCAGTTTGTACGTACAGCTTTCCCGCAGATGTAACCATACATGGTGATCACAAGGATTATTTGATTAGCAAGTAATCAGCCAACCAATGTTCCTGACAGATTAGGATGACAGTTGCACTGCTCTCCAGAAGTACAGCATGGCAAGAGCTTTGTTGCTGCTGCACGGTCTAACAAGCTTATCAATGATATGCGGGAGGGCAACATGTTTCAGCCAGAACATAATCACATTCAACGTGTAGTACTGGTCTTGTGCTGCAATGTCATGCATGTGCTGTTGTAACGACCATCACGGCGCTCATAGGGAGCGCTCAGGCGTTATTTTCTGATCCCCAACCCGGAAAACCCGGGTATGGGCCCGGGATGGAAGCCATACCTGCCTCAGCAGTCATAGATTACCCCA
>JAABUP010000896.1_pt1 | contig 64050 bp, 74 predicted proteins | sample 5559201 | NCBI WGS metagenome assembly JAABUP01 (sample SAMN10711887, study PRJNA513373) | rock metagenome | isolation source: Antarctica rocks | place: Antarctica
GAAAAGTCTCACCAGCATCACAGTCTTGTACACGAAGCCAGTCACATAAGTGTTGGTGAGTACACATTGAGACAGCTTCATGGCCACAGGAGTACTCAACGTCTCAAAGGACAAGAAGTAGCTCAGCACAGCAGAAAGCACGCTTGACAGGGCTGCAGCCCAGGTGTACCCCATGAGGTTCCACAACACATAACTGCTTGATGTGATAGCAAACCACCTGGCTGGTATGCACCATCCTGCAGCAGATCAAATGCTTGACTAACAGTATCCTAAAGCACACATAAGATATAAATGTAAATTATACTGCTGGCTAGAAAGAATGGCACACAAAGCAGGCATATGTAAGAATCTTTCAAGCTGGGCACTCTACCAGTGAGTCTTTGCAGGTTTGCAAAATCTGGCAAGTACTATATATGGCTGACACATGTGTCACCCTTGACCTGAAGGCCGCTTCTTGGCTTCATGCGTAATTCAGAGCAAATGAGGGCTGCAAAGCAGCATCATGCAACACCAGAATAGTGCAAGGTTTGAAGCGAGTCTCAACGCAGGAAACTTACGCAGAACAGCAACAATGGGGATGGATATCCAGCCAAATTGGAACCAGCTGACAATAGTCTTGGTTACATGCAACATCCACTTTAGGGGCCACAACAGCCAGGAATCATTGCCCAACAGGACCCCCTTGACAGTCTCATTGGCAAGTATGCAGAAGCCCCCATACAGCATGACCAAACCCAGAACAGGAGAAACCACATAGGTTACAACCATTGCCCAGCGAGCACCAGCCTTCCAAGCAGCCTGCAATGCACACTGCTGACTAAGACGTCTGTGCACACAGATGTAAAGCCGTTGGTGCACAGAGCATACCTGCATGACATGAATGCAAGGTTCTAGTCCTGTGAATCTTGTGCCCGATGTGCATTGTCATGAGCAAAGTCAAGGTGTCATTTGTGATGCGTACTTGCATGCCTGCGCCCTGATGATACCATAGCTGCATGCGCATACAGCTCCATGGATATTGGACGTTGAACAGGCATGGGTAGACACGCATGTGCATGCAGGAAGTAACAGCATACAGACCTTTGTGGAGCACGCACTGTTGGAGCGATGTGTTGTCAGAGAGCCAAACATGCCCACCTCAAGCTTTGAAAGGCTTTTGCGGTTGCCAGTTATCACAAGGAGAGCTGGGAGCACATTCACGAGGATCTTGAAGCAGGCCAAAAGGCAGACCAGGATATAGAGGAGGCAGAAGAGGAGTTTGGCAAGGACTTTGCGCAGAAAGGGGCTGCATGCTTTGACAGCTGGCCCCATCAGCCTCGAAGAAAGTTGCCATAGCACTGCACCACCACAGCAGCAAGCCCTGAGCATGTGTCTCAGCAACTTTGGTCTGTTTCTGGTACTTCCAGGCAAAAGTTTTATTGCTCTTCAGCATGAATTGGCATCTGAGCTAGTCACCGCGTTCAGATCTTCTCTGTAAGTGAAGACGCATACCAAGAGGTCAGATGAGTCTACAAGGTAGCCTGTCATTCATGCTGTGAATATGCAGATGCATCCTGTTGTATGCTTGTTGACATGATTTCAGGGCTGTTGCTTGCACACTCTCTACAGCAGGGAATACAGTGCTTACCAAGGACCCACGTAAAGGCTTTCATCAGCAGTCCACCACCATTGCTCTCATTATCAACCTGCTCTTCATCATGTGAAGGCATCCCAGGCTCTGGAGAAGGGTTGGAGCTCTCTCGCCCATCTGAACCGTAAACATAGCTGTACTGCCCATAGGTGGCAGAACCAGCCACGCTCTCAGTGTCAGACTCGGCAGCAGCGCTGCCACCATCATACTGTTCTGATGCTTGCTGGTGCTGTGCCTGCTGCTGCTTCTGCTTGCTTTGTCGCTGCTGCTGCTGGTTAGTAGCATGCCCAGTGCTGCTGTCACTGCTTGCGCCTGCTTGCTGAAGGGCAGCTTGACTTGCTGCAAGCAGTTTGTGTGCGTCCTTGGCCCAGACTGCATTTGAATCGAGTGACAGGGCCTTTTGACATCGCTGAACCTGTGTATCCATAACAGGAGGTGTCAGTTGACACTGTCAGCTGCAGCTCTTCACTGCATTGTCTTTTGTCTTGCATGTGTTTGCTTATGATCATCGCAAATCTGCACTTTTGTCTGCCATGGAGCAGGCCAGCACAAGTCCATTTCATGCATTGTCCACTTTGGAATGAGATAATTGAAGCAAGCAAAGCTCAAATGTGCTGTAGCGGCTTTTGCACCATGCCCAGACAGGGACAACAGTCTTGGGTGCCTTTGACAACATTGAGCTTGGCGTGCATTCACAATGGTTTGAGCTGGGTGGGAAGATTACTGAGATGAAACATGCAAGGGTCCTTCCGGGCAACAAACGCCACGGCAAGAGTGGCAGCTTACAGCAGCAGACCAGTCTTTAGTCAGAGCAGCAGCTCGGGCCTTGTCCATCCAAGCCAGTGCAGCCTCTTTGTTGGCTTGTCGCTTGGCCTCTGCCTGCTCCTCAGGGCCATAGTTAGCCGCAACAGGCCCTTGAGATTGCTGCTGCTGCTGCTGTGGCTGAGAGACATTGGCAGACCTAGCTTGCGGCAGCGCATGGTTGCTTGGCTGCTGTGCTGCAGGCCTCTTCTTGCCTCGCCTGCGCAGCTGCTCAGGCTGTGATGACTGAGCCTGTGCACCCTGACTTGAAGACGATGGATTCTGATTTTGTGCTGGTCCATGTGCCTGTTGACTCTGGCCTGGGGCCTGCTGGCCATTAGCTGGCCCTGTGGCCTGTGCTCTCTGACTCTGTGCCATTGCAGCTGGCCCATGACTGTAATCTCTGGGCTGCATCTGGGCTCTGAGAGCAGCTTTGGAGCGCTGAGGCATCTGGCCTGGACGTGCCATTCCATAGATTTCTGCTGAATGGTGATCAAGCGCCTCAAGCAACTGCACAATCCTGGCCTGTTCATACGCCTCTCTTACTGATTTGGCTGGTCCCATGTGAGCAGCTTCACTGGCAGATGCCTGAGGAGCCATGCGCTCTGTGATCATTCGCGCCAGTACTGCGCCCACATGCTCTTGGACATCTTCCCTGAGTTCATCCTCTAGGCTGCTGAATGCCACGCGCAGGCAAGGTGCAGTGGTGCCATCTAGCATGTGGGCTTTGAAAAGCAGGTGAGCCTGCACAACAGAGATAGAACCTGGATGAGGGCTGATGTTCAAGATATGCTCAACATGTTACGACCTGTGTCAGAGCTGTCAGAGCAGACACCAGCAAGAGGCCCAGCTGACGGTGCACACACAGAGCTGAGGTATACGCACTTACACTGCTAAGAGACTAGCAGTCTGCTCAGCGTTTGATGGGTAATGAACCTGTTTCGGTGAGCAGCAATGTATTCAACGCAAAGAGGAAATGCAATGGTATGGGCATTACAGCGCAGCAAAGCTCTGCACACTCAAGGCAAAGATGCCACAGCAGGTCTCCAGTAGCAGCAGTGCAACACATTGCGTATATCACTTTCAGTTTTAGGGAGCCTCACCGCCAATTGCCAGTCATGATCGCGAATGGCCTCAGCGCTCAGCTTGAATAGTTCGCTTGCCAAGTTTGCATCCTGTAGATTCTGTGCAGGTGGAAACATTGCATGCATCTGTGCTGTGCCTTGATTCGCTGACTCAGCATGCACAGCTGATGCATGTGCTGATTCCGCTCCTGATGTTGACCCAGCTCCATGATTTGCCCTTTCTGCATCTCCAGTGGCCGTCCCCGTTGCTATGTGCTCAGTGCTGTTGGGCCAGTGCCTGATGCCAGGGCTGGCATCAGAGTCGGCACTATCAGAAGATGCTGGGTCTGTCCAAAGGCGACTGATTGGAGAGCTGTGGTCTGACAGGTTGGTGAAACCTCTCTGCTCAACGTGACTTGATGAGGCAGCACTATTGCCGTTGCCATATCTGGCAAAAGGATCTGGGGAAGAGGAGAAGGTTGGAGATGTGTCTGAGTCATTGCCTACTAGATCTGGCAGTGAGCTGTCTGAATCAGCTTCATCGTCTTTGGTGCCTCGGTGTTGATGGCTCAAGGGATGCCTGGCTGCTGCAGGCTTGGAGTGCTTCTTGGCAGATGCTGAAGCACTGGCCCACCATTCAGGTGAGGTGCTACCATTGCTATGCTCATCAGTGGCATGAAGACTGCTCTGCCTTTGCTGATGAACAAATCCTCTGGACGCTGTTGATGCTGGGGGTGACGCTGGGGCTGCTGCATCAGGATCTGAGGACGCTACTCTCAGTTCAGCCTGGGTGCAAAAGTTTGTTACACACCTACCTTGTGTTAAATGAACAGGTGCAGACTCTGTGCAGGCATCGACAAGTCAATATGTACCTTCAACAGTGCTTTCTTCTTGACAAACTGTAAACGCTCAGGTTTTTCCTCTACAGGTGGATGAAGTGGTAGGTCCTGCACAAACATGCCGTTGTTTGAGAAGGCTACTTACAATACCACATTATATGGCATGACACGTATGACGTCGTACCAGAGTATACCGCCCTTCAGACCTCAAAATAAACTTGTCGCGCTGAATGCGGACCTCAAAGTCTGCAGCAGAAGTCAGACCTGCAAAAGCCAAACTATATATTCAATTTATCAGATGCAGCCATTTGCATGTACAATACATGTGTTTTCTGGCTGCAGGTTGCCACATGATTTGATTGAACACCTGGTAGGTTGATAATCAGCTGCAGTCTCTCCTGAGTGCCATCATCTGTGTGACTTATGGTATATCTGGGAACCTACAGCCATGTATCTTTATAGTCAAGAGGAATGAAGCTACTTCAAACTCGGTCTGCGACGCACCAGCACCTGCTCAATTACTTCTGTGGCCATTTGCGCCGCCCTTCACCTCAAGATAGCAGCATGTTCTGCTAGGGCCAGTTGTCTCTCAAAATATGGCGGAGGCAAGACAGATCATATGATACGCAGCAAGCACGCAAACTGTCAACAAGTCTAGAGCTCGGTTAGATATCCTCGCAAGAGTGACTGATTTGCATCGCACACACGAAAACAATTGATGCAGCTGCGAGGCGCACTCGAGTCTGAGGCACTGGATCGCAGAAGCAACGGGGTTCAACTTATGGCCAACCTCGTTTGCTGCAATTGCTGGCGATGCTGACTTTGAGCCAATCTGACCGGTCTGACGGTTGGCTCGGCCAGCGATGGACGCAATGGACACTGTTGCCTACTGAACAATGATCTCTCAGCATGCTTTCGCAGCTCATCTGGACAACCCCCCCCCTCCCTTCCGTTTGACCACCCTTCAACCCTGCTGACTGGGACAGTCTGACCGGCCCGCCGACCGGCCCGTCGGAGAATTAATCTGATGTACCAAGAACACGGTGCAAATGCAGGCTTCTAAGTTTGGTAAGTAGCAAGTCACAAGGCCTTGAATCGGGTGCGCAAACTTGAGAAGTAATTGGTTGACACCCTCTCGCTCAAGAGTTTCCAAGCTGTACGTCCCTAGGAATTGTCCTCCGGCGACGATCCTGCAGCAGCTTGATCTGGTACTTCGGTAGTGCTGTTGCGCAACACCACTTCTTGACCGAGCACACTGTCTTATGTCTTATCAGGATTGTACCAAACTGTTTGATCAGTTCAAAGTGAGTTTTCCTGGGTACTAGCGCTTCACAACAGCCATCAAGCCAGGTCCTTGACATCTTGACTGGCTGTACAGGCAGCTGTCGACAAAAATGACGTTCAGTCTGCCAAGCGTTTGCTGGCTCAGCTGAAGGTGGGATCGAGCTGCGACTGCTGCTTTTCCTACAGGCATCACTGTGTCCACAACAAGTAACCTCCTGTGCAGATCCAGCTGACTCGACTGACTTCTCTGCCACCAGTGCTCGAGAAATCATCCAATGCACAGAAAGAGATCACACTCGCAAGTAGGGGGACGCTGTTCTGCTGATAATTGCGCCTTGAATGCCTACAATCTGAACTGTTCACTTGGGTGACTATTGCAGGAGACACTCTGGAGCTGGCTGTGTTTCTGAGTGTGAAGATGAAAGATGAGGCTGCATTTGAGCGCAACTACCAGCAGCTGCAGATGTACGCTTCAGATGCAAGGTATGTGCAAGAGCTGCATGCTTGTCAGAATCATTTAGCTACGCAACGCCTTGTGTCTGTTGACCAATCCCATGAATAGCAAGTTTAAGATGGGTTCACAGCCTTGCTGTGTGTTGCAGGGGTTTGTTGTTGCCTTCACAACACCAAAACCTCATCACTGGTCTTAACCTACTGCGCCTCCTTGTCCAAAATAGGATAGCAGAGTTCCACACAGAACTAGAGCTGATACCCCAAGAGGTGATGGAACTTTTAGCTTACAAATCGCTTTGCCAAAGATTGTGCCGTATACTGCAATCGCTTGCTGTTGTACAGATTCAGCAAGAGGCGCACATCAAGCATGCCACACAGCTTGAGCAGCAGCTGATGGAGGGAGCATACAACAAGGTGCTCAGTGCAAAGAGCAATGTTCCAGATCAGTCCTATCTATACTTCATGGACAAGCTGATTTCGACTGTGAGGTACATCATGTCTTGTAATCAAGACATTTGCACTACTGACCTGCAATTGAGGAGACGGAACTCCACCAGGCATCAAGCCCCACTCGTAAAAAGTCATATTGAATGTTTGCATCATGCACATTCACCAAGTGGCACCATCTGATGGCATTGATTGTTTATGCAGAGATGAGATTGCCAGCTGCAGTGAGCGTGCATACAAGCAGTTGTCCGTACCAGAGGCACAGAAGCTCATGCTGGTCACATCAGCAAAGGAGGCTTTGCAGTTTGCTGAGGAGGTATGCACAGATCTGTTTCACAAATGGATTCTGTAGACAACTATGCCTTGCATGATCTTGTGTCTCGGGTGGTGCTGGGAAGCTGGCTAATTGTCATTGCTTGCCCTGCAGCGGGGTTGGCAAGTGAAGGGTGACATCGTCTACTTTGACCAGCAAGCACAGGATGACCTGAAGGACTTGCCAGCTGTGGAGCTCATGAACCACACGCTGACATATGCACGAGAGCTTGAGCGTATAGTTTGACTTGGTCTTGTGGTGAGGCCGTAAGGAGTTTAAAGCTGTCTGAACTATGTCGTAAGGAGTTGCCGTAAGGAGTTTAAACCTGTCTGAACTATGTCGTTGCACTCTTGCACAGGGTTGGATGAGCTTATTGCATTCTTGGGTCATGGCAGGACTGGAAGTCTATAAAGTTCCTGTCTAGACTACTGGATTTATTTGCAAGATCAGCACCATTTGCAAAGCTGGCACGAGCATCAGCTGGGAACTAAGCTACAGATGTAATGCCACAAATATCTCTATGGCTGGGTTGAAACCCCAACTTCTGCTGCACGAACTACTCTGCCATTGAGTGAGTACCCACTCTGCAAGTCAGAACACAAGTGTTTCCATCAAGCCTGACCATGAGAAACCTCGGCCACGTGCTGCAGTGCACAATCTGCTTCAATCAATCAGATGAAAGACCCACCTTAGTAACAACGACAACAGTGCCTGCCTCTTTTTCAGCATCAGGTAGTTGAAATAGCGCTGAATGCATGTTTGGGTCAAATTTGGCGCCAAGTGGAGAGAATTTCTCCACACCATTCTGCTTCAAGGCCTGCATACCAAAAGAGGTCATGCAAAGCTACAATATTGCTGAGACAGTCAAATTGAGTGTTCGTGTCTGTTGCTAACAGATGTATATGGTCTGACCTGCACTAAGATGCGGTCTGTAAGATGTACACCTTCCATCAAGCCCTTGAGGAGTTTGCTTGACTGCTTTGCTGTCAAGGCCTTCCCATCAGAATTCAATCCCTGAAGAGACTGGTCAGTGACACTGCCTGCTGCGCGCTCAAGGTTGTCCGCCACATCCAGCAAGCTTTTCACAAATCCCTGCACCAGCAAACACTTTGGCATGCAGTTGGACAGACCCCATGTCATGAATGGAACATGGCAGCCAGAAAATTGAGCCGGATACAGTATTGCCCTTGGCTGCCTCAAACGAGTTGCAACTGGCTCAGTACCACACCTGAATTGCAAAGGATCGTGATTGCTCTGCTTGCCGTGCTGTCCTTTCTCTTAGGTTCTCCATGTCAGCAAGAACGCGCACAAGCTTGTCCTTGTAGTCAGCTACCTGTGACCAACTCAGACATGGTATGTGGCTCAAGGTATGTGCAGCAGACAGCTCAGAATCTAGCACTCTGCACAATCACAGACTTGCTGGTCTTTGTCTGCAATGAGTTGGTCCCTGGGGTCAACTGCTTCCTCAGCTGCTGCCTGCTGCTCGCTGTCTTTGCCAGCAGCTTCTGATGCTTCGTTTGCACTGCCAGCAGCCGCTGCGTCTGAATCTTTGCTGAAACATCTGGCCTGAAAGCTTGACAGTTGTTGGCCGCTCAGCTGACACCTGGCCAGTACGGTTGAACTGCTGGCCGCAGGTGTATGCAGTGCCTGCATATGACGGTGTGTTGCCGCAAATCAGATCAGCGCCACAATTTGCTTTCTTCAAGTTTGCACTCACCTGGCTTGCGTTTGCCTTTGATGAAGCAGCACGCTGCTCTGCCAAACAGATGTGCTTGGCAGTGGCTGCTGCTTGTCGAAGCCCGCGTCGCAGCATACAGAGCCAAGCCTAACAAGGTTGCAGGACCTGCTTTCAGGATGCGCTTATGCAAATGCTTGAGTGCTGATTCGGTAGAGAGCCGCAGCGTCAATTTGAGGACGTTCCTCTGCATGCATTGACTGCAGCAATTGGAAGGTTCCTTCGTCCAGGACTCAGAGACCCCATGGCCAGCAGCACGACCCCAGTACTGACCCAAGCACACCCCTTCGTTGATTCCAGATCATCCTGTGGCTTTGTATTTCTTTGTCAGGTTATTCTATTCTCTACTCTGGATTGGATGGATTGAATTGAACATTCAGCTGCAGCTTGTAGACTTGCTTGCTTTCCTCAACAGACATGGTCGCTTGCAATGCGTTTAGCTGCCCTTGTTGCACTCGACTACTGCCCACAGGCAAGATTTATATAAAGTCATAGCCTCAGTCAATTGCACATAGGGTTGCTGTGACTGGAAGACGTTGTATCAAAATGAGCATGCCTTTAGCTCTGTCGTTGGGGAAGACCATCTTGCTGGTGCACACCGCAAAGAGTCACGTGAGCCTGCAACACCTGAGAATTGATATACGAGAGCCCTCAGACCCATTTAAGTCATGATGTATTGCAGTTACGATCAAATTCATGATTCAAATGCAGGCAAAATTGTGACGGCAAAGCAGGTGCATTTACACCATTCAGGTCAAGTATGACTAACAACAGTCATGTCAATGAGCGCACTGCAGTCAATGAAAAGTCTGAGGGCAAAGCAGGGAAGCATCGCTAACGGCTTGCCCGCAACGACGGGCCTGCTTGCAGCTTCTTTCGCGTGAAGAGGTGCCATCGAAACATTCGCACCGAGACAAGTGGGGCACTGGGCACTAAAGCTTACTAGGCAATCACTCTCACAGTCATTCGAAGCCTGTATGCCTGGCAGAGAATGACTCTGGGAGCGGTGCCATTCCGTCACACCAAGGTTCGTGTCTCAGTCGGCGCTGGTCTATTTTGGATTGTTCAACCAAGACCTGCGTGCAGTGGCTTACTGATCACTGCATGCTGATGTTGACCGCTGAATTCAGGTCATTCATCTAATCAGACACGGGCAGGGTTTCCACAATGTAGCTGGCCACAAGGATTCTGCACAGTATCTCAGCTTTGACTGGTATGCATAGTTCTTACTGTGTTTTGCAACAACGAGCATAACAGTGGTCTCTTCTCTGACAATTATATGCTACATAGGGAAGATGCACACCTGACTGACTTTGGGTGGCAGCAGGTAACATGTCTTCTTGTGCAATACGCTTTGTTCTCATCCAACCAGTGACCCAAAGCACTGCACATTAGCTGACCTGCAGCCAGGCAGCAGTACTGAACCCTTCACCACTTCTTACTTGGCAGGCGGAGGCACTTCACAGACACATACAAAATCTACCAGAGCAACTGCAAATAGACCTGGTCGTCTCTTCACCTCTGACTCGCATACTTGAAACTGCTACTGGTGTGTTTGCTGGCCAAGCCTGGTCTGATGACAGTCAGGGCATACCCTTGATGCGGGAGCAAAGTGGCCACGAGGTCAGGCATCTAGTGTCACCTTCTCTGATCTTGCATGAAACAATATGTGTGTGACTGGGCAGATGCTATGCTAGGCCTTGCATACCTTGTGGGTAGATTGCAACACAATCGTCTGCCAATGCTGTCATGCCTTTTGAATGACCACAGAAGCAGCTGATATGTTTGATCCAATGCACACAACAAACAAGTCAGCTTTTCCTGGTATGTGTGCTGCAGGATCGGCAAGCCAAACGTCAAGCGATGTCTACAGCTGGGTGTCCACCAATCATTGCTCATGAGGTAATGATCCTCAGTCCTTCAGTATGAAATCTCGTTGCCTGGCTGCAATGCATGAAGACTCAGCACCACGCGCTCTGATACCGCTGTATATGTGCCTGTTTGAAAGCTATGTGTGGGTACTTTGGTATGCGATACCATTGCTTTGGGTGCTGCAAGGTGTAGCGCTCATCAGGGAGCCTGAGTCATCATATGTCCATGTGTAGCTTCATTAGAGTTCTGCCTTGGCAAGGGGGGGTTCTCATGCAGGCTCACTGTCGAAACAGAGGTTTCTTGGCTGTTTGAGAATGTGAAGGCAGGTTAGGCTTGTCATCCTGCCTATCTTACCGTACGCACTATCGATAAAAAAGGTTATTCAAGACACGATGCCCGTGATCAACAGAAAAGGGAGAACTTGAACAGGAAGTGTTGTATGACATAGGCAGCATAAAAATGCTGAAGCAGAAGATTTGTTGATGCTGCAGCTATGTCGGGAGCATCTAGGGCGCCACCCATGTGATAAACGACGAACCCTCTCCCACTACAAGAAGCAGTTCCCAGCTGTTGACTTCTCCTTGGTACGTGGTCTCAGTAACAGCTCAAAAGGCAGTGTGACCAGCTGATGTCTGCCATGTTACGCATTGTAACAAGCTTATACTGCGCAGAAAGATGCCATTCAGGAATGCGCATGCAAAGCGCTGACTCATGGCGGTGCGACTGATTTACATGCAGCTGTTACCACTTGCTATGGCCAACTGACTGACGTCATCTACATGCTGCTCACATGCTGCATGAGCTGCTGATTCTCAAGACTGATGGCGCATATCATGTTGCTGGCACACACTGAGACTCAGCTGTGGAGTTGCATGACCTCTGTTGGTGCAGCAGTCAGCAGAGAAAGCCATGTGCGACACAGCCTGGCTGTGCCTCTATTGCCAAAACCAAGTTGCAACCTGCAGATTGGGTACACACATGTTAGTGGGTACCTGGCAAGAACAATTAGCTACAACGCCTGTAAACAACTATTGATTGTTCACCTGCAGATTGAGACAGAAGAGGATGAGCTGTGGGGCCCAGACTTCCGAGAAGAGAAGGAGCAAATCAAGGCAAGGGGTCTCAAGTTCATGCAGTGGTTGATGACCCGCCCCGAGCAGCGCATTGCTGTAGTCTCCCACTCCTCCTTCCTCTTCTTCACCATGGCCAACTTTGGCCTGCATGCACCAGCTCTTATCCAGGTGATGGTCTCTGATTGTAAACTTCATGCTAGCCATGGTAGACCTTACAGGGATGCACCAGACAGACTCTTTTGGAGAGAAAAGACTTGTCCTGCACGTACAAAGCTCATCCAGAGCTAAAAAGCATACTTATCACTTATTATTATTACTATTACTATTATGATTATTGTTAGTATGCTAGCCATTTGATATACCCTCCTGCTGCATGTCGTCAGCTGCAGATGCCATCAGGCCCTGAGAAAGTGAGCACAATATCATGGCAGAGCAGCCAGCAGCCCTCACTAAAGAAAAAGAAAAGACTACACCTTTCGGCGTCAATTTATTGAGAAGCCAAGTATCATACCGGGCTGCCGAGGCCGTCACTAGACTCATCCCTGTTTTATTGGCAGGCTCAGTCAACAGAATCTGTGGACAATGCCTTGAGGGATAGCTTATTGACCTGCAGCCCACTGGTCATCTACACTTGCACCTCCTGTTCACCAGGGCTACTGGAAATGCCCTCACGCTATTACCATCCCTTTGCCAGCCGTAGTGGCAGCTCCTGTTGATCTGGTTCCATGGAACACGCAGCCGCATAGACCACCAGTCACAGCGCAATTGTTGCTAGCTATTCATGGCTAGCTCAGTGACCTGTGGCTGTACTACAGTCTGATGCAGCTCCGGGCTCCTGTGATGATCGCTGAAAAACATCAACTTATCTTGTCTTTTGTTCCACAGTGTTGCTGCACAGGCCACGTTGAGTGATGATGCAGGGAGAGCTTCATCGGTGGTACGAGAACTGTGAGATGCGCACCATTGTGCTGTCAGATGACGCTGGCAGCGGCAATGTAGATCCCCTCTGGTTCCCTGGCGGCCACCAGCTACAAAGAGAAGGCAAGCCCTTCTGATCCACAGCTGATAACAGAATCTTTGGCTTGCAGCACCGTTTCTTGTGTAGATGCACATGGTGATTGCTTGACCTGGTTCTGCCTTGTGTAATTCTGCATCCGTCAGCGGTGCATGATAGTCTGACTGATGCTGTGACAGTGCTGTGGCATCAGCGTAGTAAATCTGGCACAAAGCAGGCCAGAATCTGGGTCAAACTCAGCTTCAAGATACCCAGTGTAGGGTCCACAGGTGCAGCTTTCCAGGCGGCAAGCATAGTGTTACTGTGCATGTGCAGGTGCTAAACCTCCCCGGGAGAATTATGAACCTCCAGAGAATGCAGAACCACCAGAAGTAGTCGTGCCCCCAGAAGCTCCAAAAACATAACTTTAGTCAGCTGAGTATCAGATCGACGCTGCAATGTGGAATCCACAGGATCAGCATTGACCCTATGGTTTCATGCAGCCCTTGAATATCACAGAAGCTGGACAGCATGACCTGTGATGGAAGCCACTTTTTCTGGCCTAATGACCATGACACACATGTGTGTTTGAAAGAACAATAACTTCATGATGCAAATGCACATATGTGGATCTGACTGTTGGCTTTGTTGAGCTTAACAGTAGCAATCAGTAAATAAATTGCGATTTAGCTAGCCCTAGTAGGGTCATTGACGGCTGTGCCAATGAGTTGGCCTTGTGTACAATGGCACTCCTGGGCAGCCCAGTATCATACTTGGCTTCTCATTAAATTGACGCCGAAAGGTGTAGGCTTTTTTCTTACTTTCTTACAATGGCACATATATTGGCAGCTTGGCAGCAAAGGATGTGATGTAAATTTCCCTCAAGCAAGGGCTTGCATGGACGGCGACGCACTATGCATACTGGCAGCCCAGCTATATAGGCCATATATGCCATATATGTCCTGGATGTCAGTGTCAAAGACGACTTGCATTTGACAGTACACAATTAGTAGCCTATCCTATTTGTCACTTCTGTCAGGATCATGTTGAGTTGCCCGTCAAACCAGGCAAGATGAGTCACCATTCTCATCTTATCATCAGAAGCAGATTCTCTTGACTGCTGCTCATATGTGCCTTTTGTGATACAGCATCAGTCACAAGGTGGTAGAAGGCATCAGGTCTTTGCTGAATGATGTCACTCTGCACATGCGCCATGTACAGCTACAAGCTGCACAACCATTTAAGGATAGCTTCAGCAGCTGTGGGCCATTGCGTGTCCTGCACAGCCACAAGTACACCTGACTGAAACTTCCAAAGTACCAGTCATTGCACAAACAATTGAATCTTGCAGCTGCTTAACAATGCCCCCATGAATGATTGCTGCCATACTGTGATGTCAGGCCAAGGTGTCTGTCAGCAACAATGACTTGCTGCAGCATTGTGTCTGTATTCCTGAGTAGAAACTCACCAGCATGAGATCATGCGCAACACCCTGCAGCTCAACGGCCTCTGCTTGACCAAAATGCTGAGCAGTCTCTCGAGCTGCCTCCACGTCAACCACCACATCCTGATCACCCACCATTACCAGCACAGGTGTGCTGAAACTGGGTAGTGGTCTTGGCATTGGTAGCTCGTGTTTGTTCATGTAGCCCAAATCCACCAGCTGCACTGGACTCATGTTGTGTTGCAGCAGCTTGAACCACCTAGCAGCAGCCCAGGATGGTAATAGCACGAGCAAGAACATGGAACAACGAATGGACAACAGCATCCTGATCATGAATGCTAGCATTGGATTGCCTAGTGACTGTGGATGTGGTGCTTAACACAGCAGCTGTCAATTTTGCAAGGGTTGCACAATCTCACCGCTGCAGGTTCTGCTCTGGAATGTCATGTGACATAAACATCTCCTTGAAGAGTGACTGTGACCTGCTGTATGAGCGTGTGATGAAGCCCCTGCGAAGTAAAGCAGAACTCTATTTCACCATTTGCAGATGCTGAAGTATTACCATGCATTGATACCAAGAAATATAGCATGTGCTCTGCGCAAAGTGGACTCTGGTAGACTATGCTGGCTTGGCTGTCATTGAGGTGTGAGCTGAGATGTTTGCTAAAGCTTTGCTCAACAGCCACATTGAGGCAACAGACCACAGGACAGCATGATGACCTGTTCTGCAATCTTTCTGAATAGCAGAGTTTGGCAAGCGCCTCAGGCCCGTATTTTAGACAGAACAACTGCAGAAAGTGTGAGGGCTGACCATGTGAGCCTGATGCTAAACAGTGGCCTTTTGCGCATGGTGCGCCCCACCAAGCTGCCATTACCAGCAGGAGGTGCACTGGCCAGCAACACTAGGCCTGCTGGTTTTCGATGTGGCTTTGCAGTACTGTCTCCTAGCACATACCTGCACTGCTGGGCGTGAATCAGAAGGGTCTGCTTAACAGCAATGTTGCAATTACCAGCCATGTCAAGATAGCGTTACACATTAGGTCCAGCAGACAGAACTGATCGAGGTCAGATGTGCCCTGTGACTCAATGCAGCACATGCTAAATTCTTCACGTGCAAACGTCTAAAAGTGTGAAAGTCTGAGCCACAACGACCTGCGCTGGCACACACACCTATTCACAAACATACTGTTGCCTGAGGGCAGGTCAGCAGATATTAGTGTCAGACAAGAGAGTCAATGATTGCCTAAGACTGCACTTGTAAGCCTCAACAGCTCGGACGTTTATTCATGCACACATTCATTGATTTTCATGGGACAATAATCCCAACAGTGCCAGGGCCACAAGGATCAGAGTAATTGCATGAGCTTGCTGTTGACTAGAACTGTAGGTTTCCGAGAGGTCAACAGAGGTACCTTTGGGCAATTAAGCCACTAAGGGAATGCGCGATGATGACAGGACGCTGGTCAAGGGTGCTAATAAAGTGGTCCAGGTCTGCTGCGTGGCTGCCAAGAGTGCCGGCAGATTTGACCCCCAGCTGTCTGTCGCTCTTCCCTTGGGAGCGAAAGCTGATGGCAAAGGTGTCGTGGCCCCTGTCAGCAAAGTAGGGCATGAAAGTCTCCTGTGATCATTGAAAAAGCACCAGTGGCGGCGTGGTAGTCACAGCTGCATGCAAAGACATAGACTGGCTGTTGGCAGCATTACAGAGGATGACAGTCCCAAGTCAGCATGGCACAAGTGCTATGGAAAGCCAAGTAAAGCCCATGCAAAAACTTCTGTGTGGTATATATATGCTCAACAGCGCTGTGCATGCAAAGCCCACGTCTGGTACTCAGGTTTTGCGGGCTATACAGCGCTCTGTGATCGTGTGACACATGTTGAAGGCTGTATGGGAGCAAGCACACATAACTGCTCATGCACCGAGTGTTGTGGCAATTTGGTGCATATGTCCTTTTTGTGCTCAGCAGAGAAGCATGACATGAAGTGGTAACTAAGCATGGCGATGCAGGACAAAGGCAGCAAGACAAATTCATGAGTTTGCTGGTGCAAAGACAACCAAGGCTGACTCTCTTACTTGATAGCACCAAGCTGCATGACCAGAGCCATGCAGCATGACTAATGGGGGCTTGGCATGTCTTGGTGCCTGCAGTATGGAAGATAGGCCAGTCAAAACACGCCATTATGGTGAGACTGGCAGCAAAACAAAGCTGCAACAACGTGTCAGCCGACCTTATTAGCATCCAACCTCAAGACTTCTAGCTGAGTGCCATCTGGCAAAGTATGCCTTTCCTCTTGAACATGTGGTGTACATACATCTCCCTGAACAGCTGATAGCGTCGATGGTACGCTCCTACGCTTGCGCTGTTGTATTCGTGATTGCAGTATCGAGCGTACAGGAAGTCTGGTTACTTCTGGGCAGAAATGCCAGGAAGCTTTGCTGTGATCAGTTGTCAACGAATCACGTCGCGAGACAGGAAGTGGTAAAGTGGTCGAGCGCGCTACACTTACGTACTTCATGGATTGCAGGATGAATTGACATGTGTGTCTATTGCAATGCGCATCAATGCCTATAGCTAAAGGAGCCTATTCTGATACACTCATGCAAAGTGAGCGTTACAGTCGCCGGTCGGGCTTGTTGTTTGCTATACACTGCAGTCACGGATGAGCGAGGCCCAACATGCCAGGAACAAAGTATGGTCGCGTCTTCATTTTCATTGCCAGCTTCGGCTGTTACGACGCCCGTTCAACATGACTTTTATCTTTTGCAGACCCAGCAGGCGTTTCGGCGCGATCACAACGAAACCGCAGCTGTAGCACACCGCACTGCTGCGCTGACTGCGGTGGTGAAGGTGCTTCTATCTGTTCCTACTCCTTTGGCGTATAAGCTGATAGGCTTTGGACAGCCAGCATGTCTGGGCGTGGACGCGGACGAGGGCGCGGCCGTGGACCCATTTTGCCCAAAGTCACAGATGATGAAGGCAATGTTGTGCCGCCGTCTGAATTGGGGCCGCCCCCTCTGTTCCCTGTAAGCTGCTAAACCAAGCCGATGGCTGCTAATCTTTACCAAAACCTCTGGTTTTGCAAGTACAACACTGGTGTATCACTTGCTTTAGTCCTGCAGAACGTCGAGCTGCCACCAATGCTTGAGATAGAGGCTCAAGATCAGAGGCTCATGGAGAGGTGGAGAGGACTCAATCAGTACTACATCAAGTCTCCCTACCACCTAAGAGGTCCAGCTAAAGGTCAGAAGCAGACCCATGCTTTTGCCAATCCAACTGTGCGCACATATGATGTGACCATATTGTCAGAGCACGCCTCCTCACTGGCTTGACACTGTCCAGCTGATACATGGCTTCTACACTTGGGCTGTCTCAACCTGCCTTTGTCAATGTCAGCTGAACAGCAATTAAGCCAAGAAGATGCTGCTTGGAAATACAGGCCCACCAACAGCTCTGACTGTGCCAAAATGGCTGCAGAGTATCGTGCATCATCATCTGAGGCTTCACCGCCACCACCACCATCATCTGAGGCTTCACCACCACCACCACCACCACCATCATCATCTGAGACTTCACCACCGCCACCACCATCATCATCTGAGGCTTCACCACCGCCACCACCCATGTCAGAAATGTCACCCCCACCTCCCCCGGTTGAGTCATCTCCAGCTGCAACCACTGCTGCTGCTACTGCCGAAGCTGCTGCATCTACCTCGGTGAGAGCTATTGTTGCTTGTACCTGCTGAACCCACATTACATTTGTTCCTTGCTAATTGCATGTGTCCCTCCCAATTGTGCCTGCTGCCTAGTTTGCAGTTTGCTGTTGCAAGCATTTTACAGACTCTTTCACAGGAAGCTTGCATATCCATGTGTGCATGTCTGTGTCAGGACCCGGTATGACACTGGCAATGTGCACAAAAGCAAGCACTCAGTCATTGCTTGTGGGCAGTAATCAGTTGCTGAAATGAGGAATGTGACAACACTGACAGGTGGTTGCAACACTGTCCTTGCTGCCTGCATGCTGTCCCTGGAGCATCACATGTGCCACACAGTCTACAACAACACATGGTATCACCACTCACGTCTGCTTGTGCTTGACATGCAGGGGTGCAGTACTGGCAAGAAGGGTGTGGTGTATGACTTTTTCTTCCAGTATGGTCCCTCAGTGCAGCTTACCAACTCAGACTACTGGCTCAACTTTGACTCTGGCTTTGACAGCTCCATCACAGGTCAATCCCTAATGTACTGTGCTGTTCTGTGCTATACATGTGCTAGCATGTACGTACCGTATGGTCATGCACAGCTATGGTCTAGGCAGACTTCACAATGTTGAGGTCTGCCAGAAGATAGTCTGCCTTCATTCTCATGTGTTAGGTTTGTTGATGCCTGTAATTTGTGCTCCGGCAGAATCAAGACTTGCCTTCTCTGACGTGGATTTTGCCTTATTGTACCAATTCAAGCGCTCTGTTGTGCTTTGCTTAAGCGCTGTATCAATTCTTGCATGTTTGTGTGTGATGCCTCTCGTGACTACAAGTGGCGTGATGTTGTGCAGATCCAGCTATCATTGCCAAACACCAGCCCATAGTGTGGGGCACTGACCGCATCGACAGCTCCTACTCCAACATCAATGCACTAGCAACCAAGCCGCAGTACTTGCTCACCTTCAACGAACCCAACTACGCCTTTGGTGGTGGCACCCCTACTAATGTGGTGGACCCTGTCACTGCTGCCGGCCTGTGGCCACAGCTGATGAACTACTTTGATCCTTTGGGGATCCAGTTCATTGCTCCTAGTGCCATTGACTGCTCTGGGGATCCCAACTGCCACAATGTTGAGACTGCTGCCGGCTGGCTCAGCGCTTTCCAATCAGTAAGACTAAACATGCCCAACACAAGTGCATAGCCTGAATGAGCTGCATGTGTCTGGCAAAGCTTGTGCTTGTCTGCCTTGCAAAGAGCCAAGTAGTGGTGCCTCTCAAGGTGTCCAGTGCAGCTTTCTCAGATTTGGTGCTTCTGCTTGCGATAGCGGCCTCACTGAGTCATTGCTCCTAAATTGACCTCTGGTGTGTAGCCCCTCAGAATGTCCCAGCGCTGCTTCAGCGTTGCCTTTCAGTAACCTGTTTGTGACTCTGTGTCCTGACTGCTGCAGGCACTGAACAGCAATTCAGCAACAGCAGGTGCGTGGGATGCCATTCATGCGCTGAGCTACCACACATACGCCACCGACCTGGGTTCCATCATCAGCGAGACCACCAGCCTGTACCAGCAGTTTGGCAAGCCCATCTGGATCACAGAGATTGCTTCAGGGGCTGATTCGTCCATGGAGGCCAATGTGGCTCTCATGGAAGCCTTTGTGCCCTGGGCCAACTCCCAGTCCTGGATTGAGCGCTACTTCTGGAACCAGGCAGTAAGTCTTGTACCCTGGGAGTTGAAAATTTGTGTGAATCTGGCACAAAGTGCAGGCTCTGGTGAAAGGGCCAGCCTTTCAACCCTGCACCAAGCATGTCTTTTAGCAGCAAGCTGATCACTGCTTTGCTAGGAACCACAGCACTGTATGCTTAGGTGCTTAGGACTGTATTCGATGTTTGTATGCCATGGTATTACACCTGTGCTTTGTCCTGTGGCTTCCTCAGGAATTTCTGTGGCTTCCCCATTGTGCATATTGATACTGTGGCATGTGTGTATGCTGATGTTCTGACAGATGTGTATGGTGTGCAGACCCCAGCCGAGGGTACTGATGCAAACATCCAGAACAGCTACCTGGTCAATAAGAGTGTTGATGGCAGCGGTGATGGCTCCTTGTCTGTCCTGGGTCAGGTCTATGCCAACTTCCCCTGCTAGGGAGTGAGCACAGAGATCTCGTTGGGGCAACTTGGCATGACAGGCACTCGAAGCCTTGTATGATGCTGTTTGATTTGCCCCATCATTCTGCCCTTCAACACCAACTGAAAGACAGTTGTTGCCTTTCCTGCGATGGCAATGGAGAATAACAGGTTGACTTGTCTACCTTTTGACCTGAGCGTTTGAGACTCAGTTGAAAGGGGGGTGTGGGTCACTAGTTGGCATGGTTGTACATACTACGGGAGCTGGAGGGAGTTGTGATTTCTGAATTGAGAATTAGCCCACATTTTCCACTCCAATTTTGTCTTATTCAAGCTTTGCAATAACCCCTTTCTGTTTTTGGCAACTCTGCTTCAGCCTGCGTGCATGTGACAACGCAGGCTGGAGCATAGTTGACAACATGTGTACAACTTCAGTATGAATGCCCAACAATCTCAGGCAATGGACCAAATCATGGTGTGTAGCTCTGTCAATTATAAATAAAAATCAGAGCAGTCTTGGCACCTTTGTGAATAAATAGGATGTCTTGACTGCAGTTGCTACACTCAGGTGTGTCAAGTAACTTGGGCTACTATCAGACATTTTGTAACATAACATCACATTGCCTATATCATATTAGAATTGAGTCAGCATCACATGCATATGCTGTTTTGCCCCTGTAGTGCACTTATTTCCACAAAGCATCCTGTTTGTTACACTGGTTACAGAGTTGGAGCTGAGCTTTGCAAATGAGAGCAGGCAAACACACAGCCACAAGCAAATCTAATTCCAAATGCAGACCTTTCATGGGTCTTGGACCTCATGGTCTGCATTCAACAGTACTGGTGGAGGCACATAACGGTAAGATAAGCACTCTGATGCCATGATCCCAAGATCAAAGCAACAGGCTGGAAAGCAAAACAGCTGTCAGCAGCTATTGACAGCGTGTTGCTGTGTCATGACGCTGAACAACACAAGCAAGTTTGTGGCAAGACAAATGAGAGAGGAGTACTCTCTGGCAAGCAATGCCATGCAGCATTGCTGTTGCGGCATCATTATTGCCACTGGTATTCCCACTGCACAGTAAGGATCAGTGTACGAATGAAGTGTCCTTGATGTGCAGCCTCAAGGTTGCACCACAATTGCATCTCTGCCAGGCCCCACGCCTATCCACTTGCATTTCACTCCCACCAGTTCTTCTATTCTTGCAATGTAGCTCTTGGCATTAGCTGGCAGCTCATCCCAAGATCTGCATTTGCTGATATCTGTCTGCCATCCAGGGATGTCCTCGTATACTACATCTACAGCTTCAAGCGTGCTCAGGTCTGCTGGGATGGATGGTAATGGCTTGCCATCTATGTGGTACTCTGTTCCCAGTTTGATTGTTTCTAGAGCATCTAAGCAGTCCAGCTTTGTCAGGTTGATGTGTGTCAGGCCATTGATCCTGCACAGAAGCCTAGGTAAGATTCCAGCCTTTTCTCCATGTAGTGCATGCAGATTCTTCCCTCAAGGATGTGCATTGCAGCTTACTACAATCACCTTCATAGCATAACAGGCACATGGCGAGATCATTACTCTTGATCCAGCACAGCCTTGTGTGCATCATGTACAGCATTTGCAACATAGTTGCATAAGTCACTTCTTGCAATGAGCAACTTTGACAGGCAGTATGCTGGAGAGGGTGCTGGGCAAGGCCAATACAACATTCAGCATGCATCAAAGTGGCAACCCTGTACTATGGTCTGACATATAAATGCACGCTGTCACTCTTTGGCAGCAAAGCGCATGCCATACACACACACAAATCAGGGCCACTGCACCACAAAATTGCGACTGAAATGCAAGAGGTTCATGCAGTGGCAGTACTTAAGCAGGCAGCAATGATGTGACGCAGCGCCTGATTCCAGACCTGAGAGAACAGAATACTGGCCGTAGGTGGGAAACAGGAGAAATCAAGCTCTGTAGCAACATACTGCAGCAGCATGACTATTCAAGGTTGCAGCAATACCTAGTTGCATATCTGAGGGCTGGTATGTCCAGCCATCCCACCCGCCTGGGTCTGCCTGTGGTGACCCCATACTCATGACCAACTTCTCGCATCGTTTCTGCCTCCTTCCCAAAGATCTCTGTAGGGTATGGACCTGACCCTACTCTTGTGGTATATGCCTTGGCCTACAGAATTTGTTAGTAAGTGCAAAGCCCACTCCCATCAGCAAGACAGGTCGTGTGTTCATGATGTTGCAGCATGTGTGATATATGTACTCACATAAGAATACATAGCTCAACAAGGCAATGATGCACAGCAGTCATGATGAACAAATGTAGCTTATACTGCAGATAGGTGCAACAGTCACAGGGCATCTGTGAAGCATTGATCACAGCAGAGAGCTGCATCTTTGCTGCAATGCTGCCTGTGACTAATAGCATAGGAGGTGACAAATATTGCTTTCACGATGCAGCAAGCAGCACACATGATGCTGTATGTTGCACATGCAGTCAAAGTTGACAGCTTGTCATGCATTGAAGATTTCCTCACAAGGGAATCCCAAGCATACATAGCAGGCCTAGGCTCACCACTCCAATGATAGCTTCAAACTTGTTGGGTGCTAGGCCCAAGCCCACAGCTACACCACCGATGGAGGGGTTAGAGGAGGTCACATAGGGGTAGGTGCCGAAATCCAGATCAAGCATGGTTGCATTGGCTCCTTCTACCAGTATCCGTTTGCCACTGTCATACGAGTCATTGATCATTGATACTGTGTCACCCACGTATGGAAGCACCTGCAGCAGCAGCAGCCTTGCCTTCATACTGTCACAGCCAACTTCCAGCCTGTTCATGTCAGTGAGAGTCGTGCGTCAGCAATGACTTCCAAAACTTCCACTGTCATCACATCAGCGCCTCAGGTTGAGCTCCATGATGCAGCATCCTGTAACAACAGCACATGGCCATCCACTTCAGTGACAGAAGGTGAGTGCACTGATCTGCTTGGCCATCTCACACATTCAATTATATTGGTATGGCACTCAACATGCTTGCGGCATCTTTTGCAGATGGTGCACTGGAATCTGGAGACAGACCCGCTTGGCAATCTCCACAAAGCTCTCAATATCAGCCTCCACATCATACTGGAACCCCTCAAACCGTTTGCTGCCGTCCATGGCCAGCTTGCGCAGCTTGTCAGCAAAGGCTTCCTTGTCTTTCAGGTCAACAACACGCAGGCCATTGCGGATGGCCTTGGATGCATATGCTGGACCAATGCCCCTCTTGGTTGTGCCTATCTTCTTACCTGCATGCATTCACTGTACATGTGTTGCCAGCCCATGCAAAAGCAAGGCCAAAGGTCAACTTTTGAAACCAAGCTCAAAAGTATGGTGAGTGCATGTTGCATCACTTGTTGCTACACACCAATGCTGCATCACCTAAGCTCAATGCCCAATGCTCTTCACCTTGAGTATATTGCACCTGGTGCTTTGATCGTGCACTGTAGTGCATATGGCGTACAAGGGCTCAAGTGACCTGTTGTCTTGTGCTGCATTCTCTTTGCTCATGCTGTGCATGCTGTGCTGACATGTTCAATGCCTAAACTGGGTGACAGGCGTTGAATCTGGCACATGGGTCGAGTTTGCATCTGCCAGCGGACATGTGAAATCATTGTGGTGATGCAAAGCTGCTAAGCAATGCACGCGCGGTGCAGTGCATCCAGCCTCTCTGATTACCTGCCAGTTCATCTTCTCGCAGACCATCAATCTCTTTGTGCAGGTCAAAGAGCAGGTGCGCTCTGTCTGAAATCAGAAGCCTGCCTTCAATTTCCACGCCTTGACCAGCTAGGGTCTCTATCTCCTCAAACAGAGTAGGCAGATGGATGACGACGCCATTGCCAACAACACACATTGCACCCTTGTTGAGGATGCCAGAAGGCACAAGATGTAGGGCATACTTTGTGCCCTTGTCATCGTATATTGTGTGACCAGCATTGGCACCACCCTGCAACAACATATACTTGCAGGCCAGGCACTGACAGCCTTCTTCAACTGCTGGTAGGGTCACAAGTGGTATAGTCATGACAGAATGCTGCTGCTGACCTGTGCTCTGGCAACAATCTCATACTTCTGTGCCAGAATGTCTACGAGTTTGCCTTTGCCTTCATCACCCCACTGCGTCCCTAGCACTACAGCCACTCTAGCATCGAGGTCAACTTTCTCAACCACTGGAGTTGCTGTTTTTATGGACTGGCACACGGCTGAGCGGTATGGCTTTGTTGAAATTTGCTGACAATGCCGTATGCTACGCTGCGATCGCGTCTGTAGTTGCGCTGAGACGCTAGACTTCCCAAGGATGCTGGTGATGCGAAGCGCATCTGTCGAACGTTTGCAGGGAGTCTGAACCGCTGGCGCCTGATGACCAGCTCTCAAGATCTGCGCAGCAAGAGAAAGACTAAAATGCTGGCGCTGTTGCTCAGAACAAAGTGAGAACTTTCACTTTTTTGTGCGAATGTCTGCAGTGGTCAACCTAGTTCAATACCTGCGAAGACATAATACAACGCGTCAACAACGACAAAACGCTATATAGCGGTGGCAACAGGGTCAGAGGCGCATCTGATATGCTCTGAATGGCCGTGAGCGCTATTACGCATCGCTTATGCTTCAGTAAGGACTTCCGTTGCAGCTGTCTGGAGTTTGACTTCCGATGCGGCGGGATTTAGGGTTTCTGAGCACAGGGCGCCTAGTCGCAGGGCAGAAGGCATTTGCGACATGCGTGGTCAATGTCATATGGTCAAGGTTGTGGAATTGATGCGTTGCTCTCCTAGCTGTTAGACGTCGACTGGCCCCGATCTGACGCGTGCGGAACGACTGCGATGCAAAGCCTCCATGTCAAGCCCAATTGTAAACAGTTTTTGTGGCGTAGGTCTCGACCAAAATTGTCCAGTTTTGTGCTGAAAGCTCAGGCCTCAAGCGCGGAGGACAAACGTGATGCGGTTGCTGAACGCATTCGAAAAGCTAGGCTGTACCGAGAACCAAGCAATGACCAGACACAGCAACCAAAGCAACAGGCCAGCTTGACGCAGCCCGTGACACAGCGCTCAGTGCAAACCAGCACAGAAGCACCTGAAAATCTAAGTGCATTTGGGGACAGGCAGGCCACACAGCAGGCTGAGCAGTTGCATGCTGCTGTACAAGAAATTCATCAGGCGCCCAAAGTCTCAGCTACTGACTCAGCCTCTACAGGCATGGTTTGGTAGCAAAGCACCTGTGCAGGCTTATTGAGATTGACAGTGTTTGGACCGTATTGTACATTGAAACTGCTGCTGCAGACGCTTCCATGCAAGCAGCAACTGAGCCTAAAACAGCAGCCTTGAACACACAATCTAAGCCTGGGAAAGTCTTGTCAAAGGCTGATATGCTAGCAAAGATCTCCCAGGCCAAGGCATATAAACTGGAGAAGGAAGCAAAACCTGGTATGACACCAGCGATCATTCCTGCTCAATCAACAGAGGCAGCACAGCAACAACATCAGCAGGGGCAGCAGGCAGCACACCAGCCTAAGGACTCCTTCAGTGCCACTCAGCGCCGGCCAGCAAGACAGGAAGCAAATGAGCCAGGTGCACTGGTTGAGGAGGCTCAGGTAGAGAATAGTGGGGTGGGGAGTGCCAGTCAGGCTGCTGGCTACCTACAGCAGGCCGTGAGGGGCACTGATGCCAGCAAGGGAATGAGGATGGAAACCTACAGCGTGCTCAAAGAGCAGGAAATGAGAAAGCAGAAGGTGGGAGGCCATGCCTGCATTCACCCTGGCAGCACTGAGCATGCGCCACATTCATGTCAGCATGACCAGCAGATGTCAGGTGTTGCCACCACGTCAGTGTGACACAGCCTTCTGTCACAGCTGGCATGTGCTCTCAGCAGATGATACCTGCAAGTCCAGACATCTGGTCTGCATGTCAGCAATAAAAATTGGGTGCATTGTCATGCTCCACAATGTGACTGTTAAATTGCTATTGAGCAGTACCGTTTACTGTGGCACGCTGTTCTGTTGCAAGGCACTTGCTAGGCTGTAGCATATGGCATGTCATAGTCTGCAAGATGTCTTTTCCTGCAGGTTGAAATCATCTCTGTCGACAAGAGCTACAGCACAGACAAGAAGGTAATGGACCCCAACTACAACCCAAAGGTATCGACCTGGGGTGTATTTGAGCGGCCAGCTAACATATCAGAAGCTTATGGGGGAGGCAGAACTATCAAGGCTGGCACGCCTTTGGAGGACGCGGCAGCAACTCAAGCACGGAAGGAGCGCATTGCTGCTGCGTTGTCCAGGTGTTTAATCTGCAAAGCAGCTGCATTTGCCCCGTGCTCATAGCTACCATGCCTGTCAGCCTGACATGCAGCAGCGATTCAAGCCAGAGCAGAGCGCGTCGCTGCTGCAGAGTGTGAATATGATGTTTGCAATACTCCTTGATGTGCCTGACTTCTTGGCCATACTCATCATGGTCACATGCTACACCTGCTTGCAGCTGCCTTATCCTGTCACAGCAATCGGCAGCAGTCACTCGCAAGTTGTGTTCTGAGTCTCTGCCAGGAATGGCTCTCGCTTAAGAACAGCAGTCAGTCCAGTTCTTGAGACACCTATGCAGTGTCCAGCGTTGGCTTTGTAAATAGGTCACAACCAGCTCGGCAACATTGCCTTTGCTTGGTCTTCTGCCAAGCAGATGGATCAGCTTCTTTTGGTTGCAGAGCGAAAGATTGTGCAGCATTCTGTCAAGAGTGGGCTCAACACCTGTTGCTGTGACACCACACCTGGCTCTGTTGTATGTCAGCCATCATCCTCAGTTCTTTGTCAGTGTGAACAGCTGCTGCGGCAATGCTGCTGCAGACAGCAACAACAATCTGACAGCATGCAGGGATGTTGTACTACATCTCGTAGTCTGGTACCTGCGCAGGTTCAAGCGGGACTCTGGCACATTGGTGGACCCAGCAGTGCAGCAGGCATGTCAAGAAGCCTTTGACGAAGGCGAGCAGCTGTTCAAGGACAAGCTGGTTGCAGCAGCCTTGAGCAAATACGCTGTAGCTGCAGAGCTGATGCCGCTAAGAACGGAACTAGGAGGGAGGTCAAGGCTGCAGAAGGCCATTTGTTTGGGCTCACTTGGTCAAAACAAGGAGGCTTTTGCAGTGTATGGTCTGATAGAGAGGCATCCAAATGCAGATGTAGCTAAAGTGGCAAAGAGGATGATCTTTGGCTTCAGAGCAATGGATAATCTCAAAGCCCATACAATATCATACAGTGTGACAAAGGGTGCGTATGACAAGTACTTCAACACCTTATCAGGTGACTGGAATGCTGCGTATGTATCAAATGATGAAGACTCAACAGAGCTCACAAAAGCCATCCTTCTTGCGTCTGCTGTCATGCTGTTGCCATTGGTTTTTCTGGCTCTCAAGATCTGGTTTTGATGTCTCTTTGGGGCTTGTCAAAACCAGAGAGAAATGTTACAAGCAGCTGTGGTCCGCTGTCTGCTGTCAGGCATGCAAGCACTTAATGCTCATTCACCATTGTCTTGGGGCAGTCTCAATGTTGCAATTGCTATGAATGGCCCAGGCCATTCAAGGTCAGGATCTAGAAAGCACAATTCATTCATTTGCTAATATTGTACATCTGGTCGGTGTATAATAGGATGTTGTTTCTGCTAGCGAAGTCAGCACACTATGTGTACAGTCTTGACCAGATTGAAAGAGACTGCTGAAACCCATTCTGACACACCAGACAGGCAATTTTTGGAGCTTCATGAACCAGTAGTACGTAGTGTTCACATCTCAGCAATGTATATTATGTCAGTGTACTAGTGTACTGCACTCCTGTCTGGAAAACAATGTACTGTATTTCTCTAGATGGCTCGGCTGACCGCCCACTGTATTGTTGATTGTCCTCACGCGTGACGTGTTTGGCGTCGTCCGTTCCGTACCATCGAATCCAGCTCCCAATGGTTCCTTCGAGTGCCTATTCATCGAAAAACCAACTGATATTCTGATCATTGAGCCTCAATTTCCACCGGTCAGACGTAGGCAACTGCGGTTGGCAGGGGACGAACACAAGGCAGATCGTACGTAGCCTGTTGAAGCATAAGTTTCCTCCGAGACTGCTCGTTGAGCAGTCATCAAGATTACACACCCGCAACCTGCGGATCTGTTTTGCAAATAGAGCGTGAACTGGCTCAGCAACTGCTTGTTAGGAAACGATGGGCAAGGACTACTATAACATCTTGGGAGTGTCCAAAGAGGCCGATGAAGCTGAGCTTAAGAAAGGTAGGTTTGGTCATTGCAACATGTCCATGAGCAGGACCTACAATTACAAGTGCATGGTAGACACACAAACTTGACTAGACACTAAACCTCATTGCGGTTGCTGCAGCCTATAGGAAGCTGGCCATGAAATGGCACCCAGTAAGCTCTTCACTATTGCAAATGTGTATGCAGCTCCTGCTTGTCAGGGTTGATAGAACTTGAGATGATTGTTGCAGTCATTCTTGTGTTCTGATTTGCTGATTTGCAGCCGTCATGTATCAACTCCTGAGTTACTGTGCAGGACAGAGCCAAAGGTGATAAAGACACTGCTACAGAAAAGTTTAAGGAGATATCAGAGGCCTATGATGTTCTAAACGACACAGAAAAACGCAGGATCTATGATCAATTTGGTGAAGAGGGTCTGAAGAATGGAGGCATGCCACCTCCAGGTGCAGGTGGTATGGGTGGAGGTATGCCTGGTGGTATGCCGGGCGGCTTCCAATACACAAGCAGATCAGCAGAGGACATCTTTTCAGAGGTGTGACACTCATAGCTGCATGCATTATATCTCAGCTGAGATGTAGCACGATGGGATGACAGTGGAATCATACCATCATGGCAACAAATCTTCCCTTGGCACATTCACCAGTACCGTATGCTGTAGCCAAAAGAGACACACTGACATCTGTGTTTTGCCTATGACAGTTCTTTGGTGGTCGAAGTCCTTTTGCGGGTATGGGTAGCATGGGAGGCATGGGCCCTATGGGGGGTGGACATGATGACTTTGGTGGGGGTGGTTTCAGCAACATGTTTGGCCCTGGCATGGGTGGCTTCAGCGGCGGTGGACCAATGGGAGGTGCGTCGCTGTTTTTACGCTACACATTTTCTACATTGTCTACTTGCATCTGTTTGATGACACTGCTACTTGTGATATGAGTGTGCAGCTTGTGAATACAAAGCACTTGTATGCACAAACACATAGGCTGCTGCTCATGCCTGCTTGATGTGCGTGCAAACATGGAGCTGACATGACATTGTAGTTGTGTGAGCCAATGTGCAATACAAAGCCTACGTATGGCAATTGGACAGCATTGCCTTGATCATGATCACATCAGCAGCGTGCCTCAGTAATGATGCAGTGAGTCTCATGTGCAGACTTCATATGGACCACTCCACATGAACAGCTATGAACAGCTATATGTATTGTAATAGCTGCCACGCAGTGATGTACCAGTCTTTCTGGTCTGGCACTGATTCATTAATTGAATGGATAAGTGATCTCATGCATTGATGTATGTTGCATAAACAATTGATTTGATGCATTGAAATGTCAGTGTGTCTAGTTGCTGCCATGCATTGAGTGTATGAGTGCTGACGCAGGGATGTTGCATAAACAATTGAATTGATGCATTGAAGTGTCAGTGTGTCTAGTCGCTGTCATGCATTGAGTGTATGAGTGCTGACGCAGGGATGTCACAGCGGCAGAGTCAACAACAGCCTCCCATTGAGCACAACCTACCATGCACTTTGGAAGAGCTCTACAAGGGCAGCACACGCAAAATGAAGATCAGCAGGACAGTGCACAATGCTGCTGGACGGCCAGAACGAATATCAGAGATCCTCAGCATAGACACCAAACCAGGCTGGAAGAAGGGTACCAGGATAACTTTCCCTGAGAAGGGTGAGTCTGGATGTGCATGTCTTTGTAGCATTGGTGATAGTGAGGCATACCATTGTTGCTGTTGAAGTAGTCAAGCTCCTGCTTGGATTGATGTTGATGCATTCCTCATAGTCTGCTGTGCGTCCCTGTTCATTGCTCACAACAATAATTGCTCCACTGCACAGATGGACTTTGAGCAAAAAGAGGCAGGGCAATATTGCTCAGTTGCTGACCCACACAGCTTACATGCTCTCACTTGATGTGCTCAGAAGTCATGTACATATGCACTCAATACACGCCATGATGTATCACTCATGACATGCCATCTTACTCAGGTGTTGCTGGAACGGTCTGGCGCTACAGCAGTCATTAGATGATGTGCAATCAAAGCCTGTATTATGACCACATTTAACTGCCTACATTTCTGCTGAGTGTTGTTGCTGTGCAGGTGATCAGCATCCTGGTGTGAAGGCAGCAGATGTAGTCTTTGTGATAGCAGAGAAGCCCCACTCCAATTTCCGACGAGAAGGTAGCGACCTATACTACTCCCACAAATTGCCCCTTGTAGATGCTCTATGTGGCACAAGCTTCACCATCACACACCTGGACGGACGGCAGCTACCTATTACAGTGAACGATGTCGCTGGGCCCAATAGTCAGAAAGTTGTCCGAGGGGAGGGAATGCCTCAGACCAAATCTGGCGGCAAAGGCGATCTCAGAGTACAGTTCAACATCATCTTCCCAAGAAGGATTACTGATGAGCAGAAAGCAGCGTTGCGGCAGTGGCTGCCCAATATGTAGGCAGCAGTTCTTGCAGAATTGACAATGTCAACTATGATGGCAGTGATTGCAGCAGTTGTGCTCTGTTTGTGTTTTGGGTAGATGAGTAGTTGGCGCTGAGGAGCAAGCTGCTTGAACGCATCTTTGCTTGTTTCTTTGCTGTTCTGGCCCAAGCTGTGCCAGCTGGGCACCAGCTGCAGCCCTGACTATGCTGGATACTGCTGGCCATGCCTGACAACTGCAGCATTAGGCGCCACACTTTCGCAGTACCTTATCATGACTCATCAACGGTCTATAAGCTGAAACCATGGAGACTTGAAATTTCTGATGAAAGAGCCATAGTTATGTGCTTCGATTGCATGTCTACATGGTGATCAAATGTACTCTGCAGCAAGCTTGCTGCCAGGACATTTGATTCATGCTGTAATGATTGCAGCACAAGACTCATAGCTACGTATTTTGGACGGGAAGGCAGCTGCTGTGCGTGAGAACAAGCTCAGTTTATTGCATACAATTGCTATGCCATCATGAAGGTGTGCGAGCCAGCAGGCAATCTGCAGCGTTTGCACTTTGTTTATGTCCTTTGCGTTTTGGATTCCTGTGTGTGTTCGGAATCCAAACTTCCAGCTGGTCGGAACCATGCTCGTTTAACGAAGCGCCCGTCTTGCGCTTTGCGTCTGCGAGTATTGCTGCCTTGACTTCTTTGCAGCGAGCTGCGTCACATGCCACGAGAGTTTATGCGGTGAATTGACTGTTTGCCAACGCTCAGCCAAGAAAGCCTGATCTGTGCGTCAGAAGTGCTCCGGTCAAGCTGTTAGCATGCTAATCAAGCTCCTGCGCACGTTGGATTTGGCAGAGGGATCTAGAGTGCACAGGGTACGAAGCGTGTTGGCCTGACCCTGCTCTGGCTGGCTCATGCTAGGCAGGTGTGGCAAACCTGTCTTGGAACTGCAGGAGGTGCATGGACGGACAGTCACTGTTCTGCAGCACAGCGGCAAAGTGTATGCCGTGGACACTTCTTGCTTTCACCAAGGTGGTCCCCTCGGGACGCAAGGAGACATAGAGGATATCGACGGAGTAGCCTGTATCAGGTGTCCATGGCACGGGTACAGGGTGAGCAATAGGAGTTATCCTCGCTTTGACCTCACTTTTCAGCGTAGAACAATCTGCATTCTTCATCTCTGCTTCAGTTCAACCTTGCTACTGGAGGGCATGTCCAGACAGACTTGAGCGGGAACGTTTGTGAGCAGCATGGAAAGCAGCGCGTCCACAATGTCTATGATGGAGGGGATGGACACTACTGGTAAGTGCTGCCCTCAACTGTATTAGCAGAGTCTACAATCACGCAAGTTCAGGTGTCCACTGTTTTACATTGTGCAGGGTGGACATCAATGTAGACGGCATACCTGCAGCCGCTAGTGATGTATACAACCTGCAAGAAAGCACAGGCGGTCTGGACTCTCAAGGATTTGGACTGTCCTCACAGAGTAGCACTGATACTGCCTTTCACCCAGTCTCTAACAACACAGACAGTCCAGACATCAGCAGCACTTTTGCTTTCAACAGCCAGGTGAATTGGGGCTGCCAGCCATTTGCGGGAGTAGGCAAGCGTCCTCTGGTATCACCCGGCTCATCACCTGTCAAACAAAAGCCAAGGGTGAGATGCCAAAATCCAGCCGAGCGCTGTATGGAAGCACACTTGGACTGTGTAGCAATCACACCTATGCTGCATAGCATTGAGACGCCATCTGAGCCGGCCATGCTGCCATGCATGATGCTCAAGCATCTATGCTGCGATATCGGAGTGTTACAATTGTAACACCCAGAACAGTACCTACCACTTGTGAGCTGCTTGCCGGTTTTTTACATTTTGCCACATCCGGAAAGTAAGGCTGCCAAAGCATTTGGCAAGCCACCACAAGAGGCAGGCTTGGAAAGTAATCAGCCAGCTAGGCAGTGCTCTGTTGTATCATTTTGCTGCACTCATTGCGCACGGTGTGTGAAGTGATGTTGTGGGGTAGCTGGATGTGTAGCTGCTTGCAATCATCTGAGAGCTTTTGCCAAGCAGACATGATGGTACTTAAGTCTGCACAAGGGTCAATTGCTTTGCAGGTCTCAGAGCCAGAAGTGCTGGCATTCCGAGGCCGCAGAACAGGTACATCTCAAGTGAGACGCAAACTGGCAACAAACGCTGTGCTGCAAAACTACAAGCCACCACCAACGGCGCCTGCTGCTGGTGCATCCACAAGAGGAGTGCCTGTGCAGAGGACTATCAATGAGCTTTTCCAAAGACAAGCTGCTGCAACAGCCCTGGATGCTTTAGAGGACATGCAGCTGGCTTGACGCATGGCAACATGCCATGTGATGTCAGTATTAGTAAGGAGCTGCTTTGTTTTGGTTGAGATTACCTCGTAAATGAGGAATTCCTTTAGTTCCTTCAGTTCAAACTTCATATGACATCATCCAGAATGTCCAGTATCAATCAAGTACATTTCCCTTCCTGCTGGCCCCAAGCACTTGATGCATAATGTTCCTGAGATTTGTAGTGGTGTGACCTCCTCAAATATAAATATGTGGCAAAATCTGAGCCTGAACAGCACGTGCGTGATGCAAACAGTCTTGTGCGGTACTGATGGTGATTTGCTGCAAATCAGCATGTATTGCATCCTGGTGCATACTGCATACTTCCTGTTATATCAGCAAATGATTGGATTGTATAGTACTGACTGACTTGCATGCTGCTTCAGCACTATGCCAAGGGGAGTTTGCATGAATTTCTTCCAAGCGTTGTGGATATTACCATTAAGTGGAAGATTAATTGTCTTGAGATTCCTGTTAGCCGCGTACTTGCATACCTGCATACCGCATGCCCAAATCCTGCATACTGTATGGGTATGTGGCTGCAAGCTTGTGTGACTTTGGCCACATACGAGGTCAAGTTACGGGGGGCAGCAAAATGCAACGCTGGACTTGCTTGCTCATGCATACTCACAGAAAAGAAGGACAGCATTTTGTAGATGTTTTACAGTGAAGACAAAGACTTTTAAAAATTGCACCGTAGAAAATGTAAAACCCACTTTAGAATTACGAAGGATTACTCACAGAAGACTTATTCTCAATAACCCTAAAAGGTTACATTCTTCCAAAATGCAATCTTGCAATCTTATGCTTGCTTAATTATTGCAGCTGTCGACAACCAGGTTTTCAATGACAGAAGGCCCAAAAAGATACAGAGCAATCAGCTGGACATCACAGTGCACTAAATCAAATAGATCAAATCATCTGTAGCAATCGTTCAAATCACAAGGCTGACAAAAAATACTGCACTGTTGCTGCTTAGCTGCTGTACTGGATCTTTCCGTTGACGCCATCAGGGAAGAAACCTCCAGCTGCACCAGTGGCGTTCAGGTAGGCAATGGCCAACACCTGTGAGGGAGTCCTGGAAAAGGCAACTGCGTTGCTGTCTACAGGGGTCAAATTGCAGTCCCCAGTGGTAGCATTGAATATGCCCTCGTCATCCACCATATTCATGGAAGCTGAACCGTCCAGCGTCTCACGAGCCATGGCAATTGCATTGACGATGGTTGTCACATTGGCGCCGTAGGGAGTCACAACATCACCATTCTGGATGAGTGCTGTGCGGATGTAGCCGGCGTGGTAAGCCTCAACCGCCATGATGCCTGCAGCCAGAATGACAAGTCAGTCTAGGGCTGGGATACACTGCGAATGAGGAATCAGTCAGGACAGAAGTACACACAGGTGCAGTCAGGGAAACATGGCGTAAGTCAGGGAGACATGGCATAAGTCAGGGAAACATGGCGTAAGTCAGCATGTTTTTGCAGAGGAACAAGCAAGGCGAGAACAAGCAAAGCAAGGGTGCTGTACCATAACAGAGAGTGTAAAAGTGCGCTTACCAGCAGCAGCTAGCATGATGTCAGAGCTCTGGAAGCTGGTCAAGGCACCCTTGTAGGCAGTCACACCGAGGTCCTCAAAGATGAATGCACCAGTCAGAAAGTAAAGGTCGTTGGTGTAGGGGACAAAGGGTGGTGACAAAGTAGTGCCAAGAGCTGCATCAGCTGCAGCGGCGAAAGCATCTCCAATGTTGACGAGAGGGCACTGCACTGAGTAGTTGCCCAAGGCTGTTCTGAGGTAGTTGACATGAGCAATTTCGTTGTTGGCTACATCCATTGCAATGCTGTAGATGTCGTCGTTGGTGAAGTTGGCTTGCTGGCAACCAATGGGCTGAGGACCGCTGCCTGTTAGTTCAGCTGACAGAGGGTGGCCAAATACAGCACAGGAGTAGTACTGGGCTTCCAAACACTGCAACCACAATCAAAGGCATGTTAGAAACGAACGCCAGCAAGCTTGCACGTACGGCTAAGTCGCAAAAGCGCATTTTCGGTTTACCTCAAGATTGAGGGCGAAATTTAGGATGTCGGCATCAGTTATAGCAGAGCTCTGCAAGAGTCTTCTTGCGTCTGCACCGACTGAGAATATGGCCAACAGACCCACGAAGGTCAGTGCGTGTGCAAGCCTCATATCGAACAAGATACACGAGTCGCGGAGTCAGCAAGCGTCAAGTCGGTAGGTCTTGGTCGCGTTGAGCGGGACCTGCAACAAACACGCACTGTCAGATCGCGGCCCGGCAAGGTCGGAAGTTGGCACGTCTCACGATACGTCATGAGATCATACAGTGCACAGTCAAAACTGCACCAGGATTGTCATACGTCAGGAAGCGAACACAGCTGATCACGGCACCCGGCAACAATAACAACAATAACTCACGGCCAGTCAGAAAGAAGCACACATCCACAGGGAGAGCAGAAGTACCTGGCGAAGATGTCTTTTGACTAGCACACTCTTGTCCGTTGTTGAGCTTGGCCGATCCTGGCAGCGCGCTTTATAGGAGTGGAACGCTTGAGCCAGCTGGCCTCGCGGCTGGGCTGGGCTGCGGTCCACGTGCCTGAGATCTGCCTAATCTGGCTAAAAATTACGTACATGCATCCAATCATGCTGTAGCTCTGCACGAGCATTGCGCACAACCATCGCCGCTGTTTCCTTGATAGATTGAATCTCAGATACACCGCCGCTGTCTACGCCATCTGACCACTGCATCGGATCGCCCACTATACAAATGCAAAAGCCAACTAAAGCTTTGGCACAGGATTAGCGTATTAAGCTGTGGGCAATGATTGTACAACCTAGCATGTCATTCAGCCTGTGGAGAAGCACAGCCAGAAAGAAATACCCATACAACGAACCGGCTGATTCTCTTCACACTGTATCATACGCACGTCACTGCACCCAGGCGTGGTTCGCATGCTCCTGCTCAGACACTCCCTAGGGACTGCGCTATACTTTGCATCCAGCAGATCATTGCCAGGACAGCAGCAAAGCTTTGCCAAGTAGAGCTTGGGTCCAGCAAGTGATTACAACTCTATGCTGTGCCAAAATGGGCAGAGTCTAGAATACAAGGGACATAGCAGCTCAAGCTGTAGCATCAGCTGCCTTGCGCCTGCCAAAAGTCTTAAGCTTCTCTTCACTTGTCTGGAAGCGTCCATGCCCAAACTTGGAGGCTGTGTCAATGAACTTAAGCTTGATCTCCTCAAGAGCAGACCTCTTTGTGCTGGGGAACAAGGTATGTCTCAATGTGATCACACGCTTCTTGGTTCCTGGGATGGCACCCTGAACAGAAAGGCACACACATGAGCTGCAGCACTGCAGCAAAGAAATCTGTGAACCAATCCACCATGTTGCTGGTGAAAGCTAGCAACCTTGTACACATTGCTGTGCCACAGCAATGTGTTCTGACGTGTGCAGCCAACAAACCTATGTTAAGCTGAACGCTTGAGCAGGGTGTAACATTGCTCAGAAATCCCAGACAAGAGGACTAACAAACACCTGCCAGCACTGCAAAGCACCCAGCAGCAGCAACTTGAATGGACTGAAACATGCAAAGGGCATGGACCACATAAACAAAGAATAAGGGCTCATCCTGCTGCAACATCCTTGATGACTCAGGTTCAACTCAGTGACTCAGCTACATCATACCTTGATCATGAGGAAGTCCTCATTGACAACACCATAGTGAGGGAAGCCACCCATTGGGGTGATGTCCTTGTTGGTCACATCAAACTCTGTGCTGCCCTTGTGGCTGTCCTCATTCTTCTTGCCCACCCGGTACACCTTCTTGTTCATCTCTGTTCTGTGGTGGAAACCCATCTGACCAGAGCGAGCCACTGTCCAGGACACACGGGCTGGATGCCACGCACCAATGCAGGCAACCTGCAAATTAAGGGCCCTAGTCAGTGATTGGCCCAGGCCATCATAGGAGACCTCTAACATGCATCACGACAAAAACATCTGCGTTTGATAACTATGCATTGCATAGACCATGGCCCTATTTGAACCACAGCACGCTGATACCGCAAAATGGGCACAGTTACAGCTATTGAACTGATGCAAGCATAAGCTCAGTGCAGGAGACAGCCAGTCAGCAGATCCATGGGTAGAGCATTGGTGCCTTACTGTACAAACACCTTCACATGAAATGCAACAGAAGCAGAAGCAGTGGAGAACTACTGATTGCAAACAGATGCTGAGTGCAATTGTTACCTTTCTGAGCCCTCTGTGAGTCTTCCTGGGTAGGCGGGTGACGCCCCATCTGGTGACCACACCCTCTGTACCCTTACCCTTGGTGATGGCAATGGTGTCCAGCATTTCATTGGGCTGGAAGACAGAGTCCACACTCACAGTCTGCTCAAACAGGCTGTAGCCAAAGTCTACCTTCTCCTCCATGCTGCCTCCATTCACCTGCACAAGAGCAGAATGCTGTGAAGCGTGCAGACTGATATGCAAACTGCACAACAGTGCTGCCCTTGATCATCAGCAAATCTGCACCATTAGCAGATCACTAGGCAAGCTGCCTATGCAGGCAGCTTGAAATATGCTCATCAAGACTTTTACAGAATGGAACATAACAGATACTGTTGCAGCTGTAAACTACGCCACACTGACTGCACGCGCTGCATCACTTTAGTCCAGCTGCAGAGGATGAGGGCAGCATTGCTTGCAGACGCACACAGTGTGCGTGCACACCTGGATCTCTGCAAGATGAGCCTTCTTCTGACCAAAGCCAGTCTTGCCAATCTGGGTGTGCACCAACACACGGATGACGGTGGCCTGCTTCCTCAGCTGCTCTAAGTCAGCCTCGATGCTCTTGCCACCATCGGAGTACTTCTTGCTGTAGTGGCAGAAGGCCTTTTTCTTGCTCTTGTACCTGTGCGCAACACCCCAGCTAAATCATTTCCCATCGTACATTTTGTGCCATCCTGCATCTGAGCAAAATGCTGCTGGCTGGTATCAGTGAATCAGTGCCAATTGTAGCACAGCCAACAGAAATTTGTCTGTGCTGGAGCATAGCAGCATACAAATGGGATAAAATGTCTTTCTCTCCCGTCAACTGCACAGCAGGTGCAAGGCAACTCTTGCTTTGCTGTTTGGGTCATACTGTAAATGAGCTGATTGATGCGCACCAGTTCTTGTAGAACTTTCTCTTTAGCTCATCGCTGAGGTGCTCAGCCCAAACAGTGTTGAGTGTGCGTAGACCACGAGTGGTCTTGGCATATCCAACAATGCCCACAACAACAAGAGGGGGTGTCTCCACAATGGTGACAGCCTCGCAGGTCTCCTTCTTATGCAGCTTGGAGCCAGGCTTCTCCACCTCCCTGACAATGTGAGTCATGCCAGCCTTGTACCCCAAGAACGCTGTCAGGTGAGGCTTCTTTGAGGGGTTATCCCGTGGGAAGGACTTGACCTTGCCCATACCACGCCTGCATCTCTTCTTGGGCAGAAAACCCAAGGAACCGTGACGAGGGTCTGCAAGTAGGGCAAACAATCGTTGATCTCCCTGTCACACGCTGTATCGACCACATCAGAAGGTGCAGCATGCTTTGCTTGACTTTCTGCTGATAAACAACGTAATGACGCATTTGTGGCAAGCTGATGCAGATGCGTAAAGCAGTAGACAGAGCTGCTCTCGAGGCGGCGCCATCCCACAGGTACCGAGAAAGAGCGCCTTGATTAAAGAGCAGTAGGGGTTCAACAACTTACGTTCAAACTTGCAGTGCGACATTGTGCCCTGCTGCAAACAGCCGCCGCACCCGACCGACCAAAAGGGCTCAGCTGTAGTCTCCAAAAACTTTGGTCTAGGAATACTCATATTTTGTGCAGTAATAAACGTCATATTTGCCAGAGGCATGAAAAAGAAGAGTCGCAGCTTGTCACAAGAGACAGGAATTGATTTCGCATTAACCGATCAACCCTTCCAGTGTACGCGACAGGAACTTTGCAGGATCACCGGCATAGATTTACGCGACAAATCCTTTACAAGTTTTTGCCGATCTGATCTGCAGCCGACCTGTCTGCCTGAGGCGTTTTCGATCGGGCACTGATGCAGGTCTCTGCGGGCCAGGACGGCATACAGAGGTTACTGGCTGCTGAACAGGAAGCGCAAAAAATCGTCGCGAAAGCGCGCAAAGGCACGAAGATGTGGTGCTGCATAGTGTCCCCAGCAGAAATGATATTAGCCCCATGCTAAATCCATGCTCTGCTGTACAGATAAGTCTGAGCGCCTGAAGCAGGCCAAAAGGGAAGCTGAGAAGGAAATTCAAGGGTACAAGCAGCAAAGAGAAGACGCATACCAGAAGCGCATCAAAGATGTCAGTCCTGTGCTGTGTACCTTGTCTATGCTTTGCACTGGCCTCACCAAATGCCTGCATAGAATTCTTGGCTGACATGACCAATTTGTTCATTCAGGATAGCAGCAACTCCGGGGCAAATGTCAAGAGACTAGACCAGGAGTCTAATGACCAAATGAAGGAGATACAAAAGAACATTGCTGCAAAGAAAAAGGAGGTCAGTTGTGCAAACATAGACCAGGTCTTGCCGTTGTCATGTACATGGTCATTCTGCGCTTTAAGAGTGTCTCGGAATCAAGCCAGACGTAGTCAGCTGTGCACCTTGCAGGTGATGGATAAGCTGTTGGGTTATGTCACAGAAGTCAACTTCAAGGCTGGTGCCACTCATATGTAGACGTAATCCCGTATCTGCATCAGACCATGTTAAGGTACCAAAGTCAGCCGAATGTTGCTCATTGGTTGTCATGTATGCAAACCGATTGCCACTGCTATCACGCCATTATCAGTACGTTATGTTGATACTGCACACACTTGTGAGGCACACAACACAGTCATATAGCACAGCTTTGTAAACTCGATTTCAGCAGTCATGGCTACTCAAACACATGTGAAAGTAACTGATTCAGTTGGTGCTGCGTACACGTGTGAGAATCCTGGAATTGCACGGTTGTATGAAACAAATTCTGGCATCACAATAGACTCAAGTCTGCTGGTCTCACTGCCAGGTGGGCACTGCAACCCACTGTCCCGAGCACTCATCATTGCATAACAGACAGCTTTTCTGCATCCTCTTCTGGTACTGGTGAAGCTGCTGATCCTGTACCAAGAACACATAATGTCAAATGATCTCGTATGACCTTTTGCACACTGAGCTATTTTGGACATTTTGACATCTGGATCCATTGCAGCTCAAAGTCAATGCAACCAAAACTCACAGACCGACACAAACTTTTGCGTGCTGTTGAGCACCATTTATGGATTGATTGCAAGCATGCGGAAATTACTGCTGGTTCTGCTTACCTTTGATCCTGCCCATAAACTCCTCAATAGTCATGTCTCTTTGGGCAGCAACTTCCTTGAAAGTTCTCATCTCGCTCAAGCCAACTAGGGCAGCTCTCGCATTGTTCAGTGGATTAGGGCTGCCCAGCTGCTTTCCAAAGGCGTTTTTGACACCTGCTAGCTCCAAAACTACTCTAACAGCACCTCCAGCAATGACACCAGTTCCTTCTGACGCTGGCCTCAGCATGACCTTGGCTGCGCCAAAGTACCCATCTATTCGGTGAGGAAAGGTTGCAGAATTTGTCAAAGGTACTCGTACAAGCTCATTTTTGGCTCCAACAACAGCCTTGGCAACTGCTTGAACCACTTCCTTAGCTGATGCACATCCTACACCAACTTGGCCTTGCTCATCTCCAACCACGACAACAGCTCTGCAGGTGTGCACATTCAGGTCACCTACCTTCCTTGACAGGAAGGTCACATTTCACTGTACTGCGCACCACAATCCCTGCAGAACTTCCAAGCAGCCGTACCTGAAGCTGAGCTGCTTGCCACCTTTGACCACTTTCGTCACTCTGCGCACTTGCACCACACGCTCTTGAAATCCGTCACTGGCTTCCTCTCTTTTGTTATCGCCTCCTTGTCTCGCTACAGCATGCAAGGTGACCCGATCTGCTCTCGCGGGTAGCTGATGACTGCTCAACTGCTGTCCGCCAAAGGATTTGCAGGAGCTCAAGCTTTGCTGAGGGGCTGTTGATCTTTGGTGCAAGTTCGCTTGACAGGGCACGACCGCCTTCCGCCTCAGCTGCGGAAGAGTACCCTGCGCGAAAGCATGGCTGTGCACCGCAGGGAATGACATATTGGGCTCAAAGGCATACGAGCTGCAACATTCGCGTAGCACCTTGACCGACTTTGCGGTAAACCCTAATATCCCCTACCACAGCCCTAATTGTTCGTTACTAAGTATACGCCGTCACATGTTTTGAACGTCACAAGTGTCGACCTCCAGAGGAAAGTCTGTTGAGTCTGGTCGTTCTTCAACAGAAGAGATTGTTGGCCACATGTGCAACGTCAATGCTGCATATGATCAAGCTGCTGTTGGCATGTTTGCTGACGCTAAGCTTGTATATGACATCTTGCCTGGCAGCGGACGTGTGCGAACTTGGAGGGGTAAGCTCAACGCTCAGAGGAAATACTTATGAAGTGCGACGCATCATACATGTTATCTTAATGACTTTGCTATCGATTGCAGGCAGTCATACAGCTAAGCAGCAGCAATCACACATACAAAGCCGTGCCCAGTGATCCTAGTGTTCTTCTGCATAACTCGACACAGCATGTGCAACTTAGCCTGGCCAGCCCACAGGATGCCTGTCAGCCCCTGACAAATCCTGTGACAGGTACTCAAGCGTATTGTCTTCAGGGCAGCAGAGGCGATCACAACACATCACACTTGCAGATTTGCTGTTCGGTGCACAGGAGCTGCTGTGCTAGTTCAGAGAGGCTCATGCGCTTTTGCCACCAAAGCAAAGAATGTTCAGCGTGCAAAGGCAGCAGCAGTACTGGTCATTAATAGCGATGATGGTACGCTTCTGTTGAATCCTTCACACACCAAAATCAATGTGCAGAGCTGTGGCTTATGAGACTTGCTTCTTCCACAGATTGCATGTACATGGACCTGAATGTTACAGAAACTGAGGCTGTTACAATGCTACCAGTTGTCAGCGTCTCAAAGCAGACTGGACTGGAGCTTGAAGAGGCTGCACAACAGAATGCCACGATAGCTTTGTGGATGCCATACTACAGCAGCTTTGACTTCAATGTGATTCTGCTCTGGGTGGTGGCTATTGGCACATTCATTCTGGCTGGAATCTGGGCTGGCAATGACTCTTTCGGGACAGAGCATAGCTACTTGCAAGCCCAAGATGATTCAGCGGTTGTTACCAAAATATACTTTCATGCAAAGCATATCAAGATTGCACAAAGATCTCAATGGCTTGACAACAAGACATGCTTGTCACACGCTCTTGCTGCATCTGCAGCATGACTGCCAGCCGTCTGTATGCTAAAGGATTTGTGTCAAACAAGGCCCTGGATCAGCAATACTGATGATCTCTTCATGGCTGCACGAGCTTTTTTTTAATGTATGAGTCAGCAATACTCAGATTGCTCTGCTGCAGAGTATTGCCAGCAAGTGGCAGGTTGAGTCTCAGACAATCACGCAAGGCGGTGCAGTTGCCTTCCTGGTCATTGCGTCTGGGTCTCTGCTGCTGTTGTACTTCTTTCTGGACACCGCTTTCTACGTTATTCTGGTATGTGATGCAGCTCTTCACCTTCTTGCTGTGCGTGTTGCATCATATTACTTGGTGTTGAGAGACAGCAGTATGTGGGAGGACTAGTCATCTGATTGGACACTGGCACAGTGTGCCTTTGGTCATGCTGTCTGTGTCCTCTGCCAGTTGACATTCAATTACCTACCAAAAGAAAGCTGTATTACCCTGGTGCAGCGTTCTCTCTTGTGCTGTTGGGCATAGTACCTTTACTAATCGCATGCATTGCTGCAAGACAAGACTATGCAACCATCGCTGTTGCAGAAGCGCTGTCCTGTTATCAAAACGTGGCCATCCTCACACAGTGTGTCCTACCCTAAGGTTGGTAAGACAGTTCCTTGCTGTGTGTGCAGATGGCTTTGTTCAGCCTAGGTGCAGTGCAGGCATTGGCAGCAGCCCTCACCCCCCTGTGCTCCTGGTTGCTCCCCCACCAGACACTGCACCCACCCATTGGTCAGGTGCAGTTCTGAGCCTGGGCATCTCCTTGGGTGTTGTGGCAGTGTGGCTTGTCTTCAGGTCAAGTGCATGGGCATGGCTGCTGCAGGACCTGCTGGGCATCAGTCTGATAGTCATGGTGCTCCGCCAATTTCGGTTGCCGGACATCAAGGTATGCAGCACATCAGACCTGAAGCACTGAGACACTCTGAGCGTGGAGGGTGTGAGGTAACTAGGTGCATGTTACTCACATGCAGCAATGTGTACTACCTGATGAAAGTATTTTTGCATATCTCCTCAGATCTGCTATCTGTGGCCGCTGTGAGGAGCACAAGCATGCCTCGAGGTTTTTACCTTGACAGCACTCAGCTGTCACTGTGCAAGGCAATTTGTGGGGTATTGAAAGCAGCAGTTGGGCTTTGGGAGGCTAGTACTCATGTTTGCACGCAACTGGTTGGTCTGAGGCTTGTTTGCATTTTGCATGGCACCTGTTCAAGCTTCCATGAGTGAGTCTTGCAGCAGCTGATGAAGCCCGTCTCACAGCTTGTCTGGGCATTTGTACCCTGTCATGCAAGCAGATGTCTCCTCAACACATTGTCCCTTTTGTGGCTGTTACTTTTTTGCTGTGCATTGCTCAACACAAGCTGTTCCAAACTGGATTTTTGCTCAGCATCTCAGACCAGGTCCTGCTGATGCTGTGCAGGTTGCCTGTGTCCTGCTGCCTTTGAGCTTCTTCTATGACGTATTCTGGGTGTTCATTCAACCATATTTGACACATGGGGACAGCGTCATGGTCAAGGTACCTTCCCACCCTCTCAGGGCCTGGCTGTTTTGCATGTTGACCCTGCATGCTCACTGCTGTGAGCACTGCTGACTCTGTACATGTGTAAGGTGCAGAGGAACTGGCCATGCTTATTCCAGTGTGTGCATTGTGCAGGTGGCAACAGGTGGAGATCAGCACTGGCAGCTACCAATGCTATTGATTGTCCCAGCTTTCCATCTTTCCCCAGCTACTGGTCCTGTGATACTTGGCTTTGGTGACGTTCTGCTGCCAGGCCTGCTGGGGGTGTACAGCAGAACCTTTGACTTGTACCATAACCTGGATATATGGCAGAGCTACTTTTGGCCAACTGTGGTTGGGTATGCAGTGGGGCTGATGCTGACGTATATTGCTCTTTGGTTTGAGATTGGCGGGTCTCAAGGTCAACCTGCACTGCTGTACTTGATTCCATGTACATTAGGATTGACACTGCTGCTGGCAATGTCCAGAAAACATTTGACGTTGATGTGCAGCAATAATGCATTTGCTATGTATGGGGCTGGTGACAGTGTGCCAGATCTTGAGGCGAATGCTGAGCTTCAAGATTCTGGTGACACTCATTTGCTTGCACGCTCATGTTGAGTATTCACTTCTGTTGTAGGACTGGATAACTGCGTGTTGTGCTGTCGAGCTTTCAAGTAGTGCAATTTACAAGTAGCACATTTAATTCGTACGAAATCGGCTAGGGTTTAGTGAATATGGTCCATGACGTGAAGTTATGGGAGGACTTATGGTATGATACGTACGCCAGCGAGGCACAATCTGTGCGAAGCAGTCTTGACGTCTTCATGCTTCGCTATTACTTGCAATCCTGCAAGCAAGTTGTTGGAATCCTTGAGGCGTCGTCCGTTACCTCTGCTTGGTTACGTGCAGCTTGCTGCTGCACAGTTCTCTGCAGGTAGCCCGTTGTTACGATCTGTTTGGGATTTCAACTATCATATTCTCTCGGTCCAGACACCGGGTGGTTGCTGCACCAAGTAGACTCAGCGGTTGAAGCTGCGCGAGCGGGAGCTGTTGTGGTATGAGTCGTACAGGACGCTGTTATTGCCCCAGTACAGCTCAAGCAAATCTTGCTCGCCGTGACCAAATTCATTTGACTGAATTTCATGATGTGAGCGCAGGCAGCTGACTTGCGATACTTGCTTCTTTACTGCGAAAAGAACTGGAGCACGGCGCCCTTGTCGCCTGTGCTGACCTGCAAGACCATGACATATGCAGCCCACAGTCGTCGCTTGCAACAATATTTCGTGCCCAAATCTACCAGTCCTGGTGCATCACCAGAAGCATCTCCTTCTCCTGAATTGACCCCACAAATCAACTCTGCGTCACCTTGGGGAGGTGGAGTAGGCTTGAATTATGGGTCTCGTGTAGGTAAATTTAGTAGCAGTCTGTTTGGCTATGTCTATGCTTCGCATGCTTGCATGCTTCTGAGTGCATTGTTTCGAGCTACGGAGCCTGCACATGCATCAGAATATGTCTTATCAGTTCTTTGTGGACATGTTGTTTGGTGCTGCGGCAGGAGAGTGATCTGTTGTGAATGGTGTGTTGTTGATATGCAGGATTTGCTGCTGGAGCAGCAGTGGGTATTATTATATTGATATGCATTTTCATTTTGGTGTGTGATAGAAGACGCAGACCCTATATATCATCAGCTGTGCATCACCCCCTAGGTATGTTGCACACAAGTTGCGTGATACAGCACTGCCCATCAGTTTTTCTATAGCTATGTACATCTGTGGTTGTGCCACTCCTGCCCATGCGCAGCAGTGGCAGTCTTCGATCATTTTGCCCCTGTATGTGCCATATTTATCTGCCTTTGTGCTTATGGTACTCTTGCCGTTGGTCATTGTGACACAAGCAAAAGGCTGACGTGTTTTGCTTGTCACAGGCAACAGGCATCTATATACTGCACAGCCAGCTCCAAATGTGCCCAAGCAAGTTCAGTTCCCAGTCATCATTGTGAATCCTGACAATGAAGTTGAGTGCGGGCGCAAAATCTTCTTGGACAGAACACCCTCATCCAAGCAAGATCCTGATAACTATTTTACAAGTAAGCCACAATTGCTGCTGACATTATAGACTGTGCAATACATGCTTGGTGCTTGGGCATGCAGTCAGTACCAAACTTCTCCAATCGGATGTGTGGCGTTCAATGCGTCCTGCTGATGACCACACAGACATGTTGCACAATCTGAGTGTAACTGCTGAAGTGTCCTGTGTTACAACATTTCTGCATGATGTGTGAGAAAAAACCCAATCTTGCCCTTCGTCTGAGTGTTGGGCCGGCTGCAGGCATAGGTCCTGGACCACCACTCTTTGAGGCAAATGTTCCCTTTCGTGCAAGCAGTGGGACGCTTCGCACCCAATCGGGGCTGTTGCAGGCGCCCTCTGGCACGCTCAGAAGTTTCAAGCAGCGATTCAGACCAAGCAGCGAATTTACACAGAACGGCCAAGGCGCAACCAGCAGCTTTGGCATTGAACACAGCATTGCTCCTGTGCCGTTGCATACCTCAGATGGTGTGGTACCCGGGGGTGTCATGCCCGTCATGACCAACAACCCCCTTGCAACAGAAGCTCCTGCAGCACCTGCGTCTAGCCGGTCTTTCTTTAGATCTCCATTTGCAGATTGGAATCCAGCAACAGGCATTGCAAATGACAGCAACCCTGCCTCAGTGGAGATGGCAAGGAGTAGATCTGGGATGAGAAGGTTGAGATCCAACAGCGGCAACATGGGGTAGACACAGCCGCATTAACAATCTGCAGATCTGTAGATCAGCCGCCTGATGAGTTTTTCTCACAAGAACCCTTCAATTATTAGTGTTCGGCACTTTATGGTATGGCTGAGCTGGTCTGTGCACAGCCCGGGTGCCAATTTTCTGAGCTTCAAGGCCAAAGTCATCAAGCAATGTGTTGGGCAGCTTTGTGTTGTGGTGCACGGCTGGCAAAGAGATTGTGCACATCAAATTTGTTTTTTGCTTCACCCAGGTGGTTCTTTGCAGGCTGCTTAGCTTGTTTGCTTCTGAAATGTTTAACACAGGCATGCCTGCCCTTCTCAGCATCTTTTTCTTTAGCACCTACAGCATTGTTCAGATGTTGCTTCTCGCTCATTGTCTGTTTAGGGCTGACCACATTTTGTTTAAGTTGTGCTCATCCATGTCTTTGCTGCATCTTGACCACAACCTTGTATTGTCGTTATATTTGATTGGTGACAATGCTGTGCATGTCGTCAGTTGTTCTTGTCCTGGTTGTGACTTGCATATTGCCCTTTTGTGTGATGATGGCACGCAATTTTGAGGGCTCTTAAGTGATAGGTATTTTTTGACAAACCTGTTAGGCAATACCCTATCAAACATTGGCTCTCGCTGAGGCAAATCCGATTTTCCAGTTTGCTCTTCGTTCTGACCTGCCTTCGAAATAGGGGACACTGCTTACGTTATCTTGATGGCTTCTTTGCACGCTCATTTTGATCTGATGCTAAACAGTGTGCCATTAGGCCAAAAACTGGATGCCATAAATCCCGGTGCCATGTTGTTCCAAGCCCTTCAAGGCACCTGAAGTCCAGACATCGCGTCTAGTATGCAGCACACGCTTCTGCTATCGCATCTTGAGAGCAGGTCAGACACGAGTCATATATCGCTCGAAAGCTGTGCATGTTCAATATGTATGCGAAAGAAGCTAACTGTTCCTGACATCCCAATGTAGCCACCGCCTTCGTTGAGGATCTGCACGTTTCCATCACGACCATGAATTCAAACATGACATGCATGCTGTGCTGTGGCTCTGCGGATGTCCTACATGTATGAGTGCTCAGCTGCACATGCAAAGCACAAACAGGGGCTACCGGTAAGCGGCAAACGCTGCTAGCTAAGCTTGCTGCTGATGCCGCCTGTTTGCGCTGGAGCAGCTGACACCAGAGGCAGTGCACCCTTCAGTAATAGCACCGACGACGACGTGCAGCTCCTGCAGTCGCAGTTGGCAAACTGGCTGACGCATGCAGCAGTGGATACCAGCGTGTTCTCGAGGAACGCGCAGGAATCAGGAGACGAAGCCATCATTTTGCAGGTGAGACTGAAATGCCTGCCTGCCTGCCTGCCTGCCTGCCTCGTTCGCTCATGCCTGCTTAGCAGCAGTCACTCAAGGGTGCAGATTGATGACTTCACTTATGATGCAGGCAGATGTGATGCAAATGAGCTACAACAGCCCCTGTCTCGCAGCCAGCATCATGAACAGTCCAGGTCAGCGGGACAATCAGCCACTTCCTTGTTGAAGCATTCTTGCCATTGTTGTCAGCCCAGGCCACCTAAATTGTCTTTTTGGCTCCAGTGCCAGTGGTGGCTCTACTACAAATTGTCTTGCTTTGGGCAAGCTTGCAGCTGGTCAATATCAACCTGTTTGTGGTATTTGTGCAGAGTACCTTAGAGCCTGTCTCATCAAGCTGCTAGTGCAGCAAGGCTTGATGCCAAGCATGCTGCGCAGACTGTGGTTGAGGCCTGTTCAGGTGCAAATATGCATCACCACATCATTACATCACCACATCAAGCTAAATCCCTTATGTTGTTATGCAACCAGCTACCTGGCTCATACACAGCTTTGCACTTGTTGACTGGCTTGAAAGGAGATGGGTGTTGGGCTCAGGTACCACTTCCCCCTATGAACCTGTATGAACTCCAGCAGCTTGTGACGCATGGCTGTCAGCCACAGCCGGTGCGCTTTCAAGGCATATGCACCTCTGTCTCAACAGTCACCAAGCAGGTATGAGCATTGCTGTTGCTTAACAGCCACAAATGTACCTCATGATGATGTCGGCAATGCAGCCCCTGGATGCATGTCTGCCTGACTATCACGGCCGTCATAATAATAATAATAATTAAAACGCTTTCCAGCTCATGATGAGCTAGGTACGTGCAGGACAAGTCTTGTCTCTCCAGAGCAGCCTGTCTTGTGCATCCCTATAAGGCCGTCATGGCCACCATCAAAGCTGCAAATGCATGTCTGTCCGACCATCATGGCCAACATCAAAGCTTACAGTCTGGACCCTGCCGCATCGGCATCAACACTCACTGTTATGTATTCATGGCCTGAGGTGCTGTTGCATTGCGTGCAGGTGTATGCTCGACATGTACGGTGCTGCTTCTGTGATGCCGAGGGGGATCACCTTGAAGGGCATGCAGTCAGCTGTTGCATTGGGAGGCAGCAGCAACCAAACGGCTGTGAAGAAGACCTCACCTGCAGGCAGTATGTGCCAGTATGTCCCTGAACATCAACAACCCAAATCCATAACGCCCTGCTGAGCTGTGGCGAAGAAAAGCCATCCATATTGCACCAAGATCATATCAAAGCACTGCATGTGTGAAGCTGCCTGAGCTATCTGCTGATGACACAAGCTTCAGGCTTTTGACAAGTCAAACTGTTCATGTGCATCCCACGGTGATTTCACAGTGTTTGATCATCGTCTGTGTGACCAACTCAATGCAGTTGAGTCTGACATTCAGCCTGTGAGCGGCTTCATCTTGGTCATTTCATGTCGCAGGCAAGCTGTGCGTGTGAGCTGCAGGTGCAACAGATCTGGGTTGGCGCACTGCACCCTGAAGACACCAACTCCTTCACTGTTAGGGCAGGCCAAGTCTTGGTACTGCTGCTGGAGCAGGACCTGTGCACAGCTGCCGCCATTGGTGATGTGGTGGACATTGTAGGTCAGGCCTCTGTGAACAGCCAGACAGGCAAAGCCAACTCAAAATTGCTTGGTGATGCTCAGGTATGTATTGCTACAACCAGGGCTAACTGATTTGTTGTACTTGCTTGTCATTGCTGTCTGATACTCACTTGTCAAACATGTCATGGTTGCCCCTTCCGCTTGGTATGTGCTAGATTGCCACCCAGCCAGGGAAGTATGCAAAGTGTGTGATGGCTGGAGCCACCAAGGTGTTGCATTGATGCACTGCCATACTGACAATGCTGTCCCCACTGCAGCCTCAAGCTGTTGCTGTTGTACTGTTGCATGAGCTGCCACCACTATGAGCTGTGTGTGCTCACTGCCATCAGACCTGCTTGGTACAAAACAGGTCTGATTCGCTGATTTGCTTCGCTCAGCCATTAGGAACCAAGCTGCAATGCAATTTGGCCTTCAAGTTGACGTAGCCCCAGGACTTTTGATGCTATTTTGGCAAAGGCAGGTCTTTGTTGTCACCCAACACTCCATGCCAAGAAAGATGCTGCATGATGCTGAGTCAGGTCTTGAGCTCTGACAATTGCATGGCAGAGGCCACCCTGTTTGTGCGTGCGTGTGTGCAGGTGATGGCCAGCAGCTTGTCAGCTGTGCAGCTCAGCAGTGTGGAGCCTGCTCTGAGTCCTCCCACCCAATGGACCCATGACAGACTCCTGGATGCCTTGTGTAACAGCCTGGAGGCATGCCTCACAAATCCCATGTCACATGACCTCATGCTGGCATTGCTTCTCAGTGCTGTCTCTGCTGGCGTACCAGTCACAGCGCCGACTCAGACCAGCGATACTGCTGCCAGGAACCAGGTGTGTTCTCTCTTTCTTGCAATACTTAACTTGTCCGTGCGTGGAATATGCTGAAATTGGCTGAACTTGGCTTCAGCAGACCTGGTAGCGGCTGAATTTGGCTGTCCAGTTGACCTGGTAGCGGCTCAAATTGATTCACCTTGTGTTGATGGTTGCATTGTATGCAACTGCTGCAGCTACGCCCTCGATGATGTGCTGCCAGCAGAGCCTACTGAATGTGTGACTGCTCAGCATGGAGCTGCATGAACACACAGTGGCACCCGATGCCAGATCCAGAGCTTGCATGGCAGAAACATTACTATCTGTTGAGGTCAATTGATGCAGGTCCATGTGATGGTGACATCAGCAGGGCATGAGCCTTGCCTCACACGCACTTTGCAAGAAGCTGCAGAGGCCCTTACAGGGCTACATGCGGTGCACAGCCCTTCCCTGAGCCCGCTGCTGCCTGAGGTAGTCAAGCTGGAGAAACAAGACGCTGCAGTGGAGCCAGCTGCTGTGCGCATTCTGGGAGGCAGTCTGGCATCAAACAACAAAGGTGGGCTGTTGTGGACCTTGTGCCTGCACTGTGTAAGCTGGCTCCAAATAGGATATACCGCAGAGCCAAGGACAATTCTTTTGTGTGTCTTGTGTGCCTTGCTTGCTGTTGATATTTCTGCTGGAGCACCTGTCTTTCTCAGAATACTACCTAGTGACAAGCCACCTTTAGGGACAATGGTATGTGCTCACAACTTCCAGGGCCGCCCTCAGGCATGTGTCCTGTGCTGTTGTTGTTTATGAGAAACATTGCCGTGGAAGCTTCTTTGTCAAAGCTATCAATGCTGTTGTTCTTTGTGGAAAACATCCCTGCAGAAGATCCTTTGTCAAAGCTGTCAGCGCACGCAAAGCAATGCGTGCTAATGCTGTTCCATGTAGGCATTCTGCTGCTGAACTCCATAGACATCCAGAAGGCAGACAGGGATGTACTGGGAGCAGCCCTGAACAAGGGCCATTTTGAGCTGCAGCAAGCACCCAGTGTGGTCGTGCCAGCAACAGCAGCAGTCTGGGCCGTGCACTCTGCAGACAGCATGGGCAGGACCAAGACAGCAGAGGCCTCACATTCTGTGCAAGACATCATTCAGCGGTCTGTCAGTGATCTGGGTCCTGGCCTCTTCTGTGCCTTTGACCTGATGCTGCCACATGCTCACAGTGGTGACTCAGATGCTGCTGAAGCATGTGTAGACAGCATTCTAGACAGAACAGCTAGGGGTCAACTGGCATCAGGAGTGAGCTCAGGCAGGGAGCAAGCAGACACCGTCAGCAGCAGAAGAGAGGAGATGGGTGCAGAGCTGCGCCAGAGGGTTGCTCAGGGGGCAAGCATGGCTATGCCATGCATCACTCCTGAGGCAATGATGATGATCCAGCGCTACTATGCTCTGCTGAGGCAGCAAGGCCAGGGGTTTGGGCAGGCAGCAAGCCTTGTGGATGCCGGCACTCATACTGTCGCTAGCCTGTTGCGCATGGCAACAGCATGTGCTAGGCTGCACCTGCGCAATGATGTGATAATGATGCCCGACGCAGTGCTGGCCATATACCTCATACAAGAGAGCATGAGAGCAAAGGTACTTTCACCCTGTATAACAGCACAGGCTGTAGTTGGTTGAGCACAGAGTCATGCTTGAGAGGTACTCCGCACTGGAATGCATTTCATTGTCATGCAGTGTGCATTTCCTGCTGTCCAACATGCATGATGTTGGAAGCTAGATGAATGTCGACTATTGTAGTGTATTAACGTGCACAGCCCAAGGCCTGCTGGTTGGTCACAAGTGCTGTTGACTTTTGTGGGGTGCAGGGTGCCAAGATCGTTGTTCAGCTTGATATGTCGAGCAGCTGCAACCCTTACTTCAGTCAAAGTCAGCACCTACCCATGGCGATGGTAGACAAGCTCAAACAATTGCATGAGTTCCTCACGGACTACATGAGGCACACTACTGTCGAGCAATGATGCTTGGTGATGTTGGCTGTAATCACATGGCAGGCAAATGCAGTGCACCAGATGCATACGTATGTGTGTGGCCTACATCTGTGTGAGAACGAGAACAACAATACAGGCAGACAGAAAATAGTGTGTCCAGTTCTACGTCAAATCAGCATCATTATCATGCTCCGTCGACACAGCAGTTGTGTGGCAGTACTCTTGACTGTAGAGCACATGTCTGAAGTGTGCTTAGACTGCATGCTAATGATGAATAACCAGTCATCACTGTTCGAACTTAGACAGCAAGCTGTGCCAGTGTTCAAGCTAGGTCACTCAATCAAGCGAAAGCCGTCATGCAAGCAACCTTTTGAACCGTCCTGTATGATTGAATAAAATACAATGCTACACTTGACTTACTGCAGATATCATGCAAAGAAAACCAGTGTTACACTGACAACCAGGAACACACCATAAAAGAACAACATGAACTTGCCATACCATGCAGGCAGAGAATTGCCATTCAGCAGACCAATGACAATGATACCAACAGAATTTAGCACAACGAAAGCAGCACCAGCAGCTACAGTTGCGTCTAACTCCACGCTTACACTCTTTGACATACCCTTTGTTGAGGAGTCCCTGATCCAGCTCAAAAACCCTAAACCCAGCCCGACCAGGATGTTGAATACAGGGCCAGCATAGCATGCAGTCATTGCCATGTTGCCCAATCCCTTCTTGGCCATGGCTGTGTTTGTTGCCATGTCACCAATGGAGTTACCCCACGCCAAGACCGTAACACCCAGAATGGAGCTGTCAACACCTGACAGCACCCCAAAGTACTCTAACAGCCCAACAACTTCAGACGCAATGGTGTCAATCCACATGGCTGCAACGACAAACCCGCCAGCTGCTGCCAATGCAGATCCAATGGGAAAATCAGTGCACATATTCCAATTCGGCGCCGAGTCTCGAGAGTCCTTCAGCAGCATGCCGACCCCAACAGCTACGGCAGCACCTACACCTGCAGCAATCAAGCCAGCCAGCCAACCCAGCCCAAGATACATGACCACCATGACTGGTCCAAACACCAGTGAAGCAATGAACCATGGCTTGCTGTAGCACTCTTGCTCGAGTAAGGGTATGGTGCCGCGCCGCAGCACTGTCAGTGGCAGCTCGCAGAAGTCCATGGCTTTGTCAAGGGTGTTGAGGCCAGGCTGCAGCAGCGCTAGCTTGTCACTGCAGGCCTGCCACATGCCAACTTGCTCCCCCACCTCTTGCGCCTCCTCCAGCCCTCCCTGTTGTTACACAAGCAAAAGTCAGCGCTGACATTGGTTGATTTGCTTTGGCTGCAGGCTTTGCCCTTTCAATCTGACGGCGTACAGATAGGGTCAACTTGGCTGCAGTACATCAGCCCGTAAAAAGTTTTTTTTGCGTTGAATGCTTACATAAGCTCAACACCCACATGTGGACTTTCAAGGTGGAGGATGGGGGAAGACGTACAATGCAATGACGTATGCTTGAACCTACATTCTGCAAATATGGAAGTTGAAAGGTGGCTGAGCAACAGCAAGGTGGAGCTGAGATGATGCTAAAGACATGACTTAGCATGTCAGATCCAGACAACAACCTACAACAGCTTTGCAAATGGCTCTCACAGGCTTTTGCATTACATGACACCCTGAAAACCCACAGACACAGCTCAGCCAGCTTTTGTGTCAAGCATGCCAAGAGCTGGCGCACCTTGGAGAGATATGTTGTTAGCCCAAGGCCTGCTGGACCTTTTTAGGACGAATCAAACAGGATAGAGAGAAAAAGTCTGCTGACACCTCACAAGGTAAGCCTTTGCAGGGTTTGCCAACACAGCCAGTGATCACGGCTAACACAGCCCTGTTAGCAACACAGCCAGTAATGTCGGCTGAGTTGGTAACACCAACAACACTGGGCGCCGACAGCAGAGCTAACCTGAAGGTGGTGAGGCCGCATACCAATGCCATCTGGCAGGCCACCACCGCTGCCAGAGCTCACCCTTATCCTCTCCACACTCAAGGAGCTGAAGGAGCCAGAGACTGCCCTTGAATGTTGCCTTGCGCCCAGCTGATGCAAGGAAGGCGTAGCTTGCTGGTGTGGTTGGTCTTGTGACTCGCTGGCTGGTTCTGCTGGTGGGGATGACCCTTGTAGAGGAGACTGCTGCCGCCCACTGGTGTCAAAGTCATCTGGGTGTGATGTGGCAGGAGGCGGGGAGGAGGACTGGGGGGTGGACATCTGGGGTGGAACATAACCTGCAGCAGAAGCAGCGACTTGTCACTTGAGTAGGTACAGCTTGCATGGACTTGGGTGCCCAAAGACATTGAAAGGAGGGAATTGTGCCAACTGTCAAGGAGAGAATCAGGCACCAGCTTTCTGTAGGTGCTGAAAGTACTGCACAACAACAATTGTGCAGTGCGTGGCAGACCTGCAGGCTGTGTTCATGAGAATAGCTGCCCAGCATGACCAAGCAGCATTGATGCTGAGCATCTGGCTACACTCTCAACACTGTAATACGCTTTAGGGGCAAATACACATGTTGCTGCACAGCAACAGCACGTGTGATCTGTTGCTGTGTCTCTCTGTCAATGCTCATTGCTAAGCGCCTTTTCCACAACCACAAAACATCCCAGCGCTCGATGTGGACAGTGGTACAGGAAGCGCAGGAGATTGCGTTCATACCCTGAGCTTCAAGGTCTGGACCATCGTCTTCAGCTTCTGCCTCACTGTCTGCGTCCAGCCCCAGGGCTGTTTGCAGTCGCCTCTCCTCTGGGGATCCCCTGATATAGAAGGTGTCTGACTTGGCCAGCTGAGCCCAAGCATGATTGCGATACGTCCGAGGGTTCATGTTGTTCAAGGTGTTGTAGCTGAATGCTTGATCTACAGGCTGACTGTATGACCTATCCAAGGCTGCTCTTGGTGTGCCTGCAACACAGGTACTCTATTGTGGGCCTCAAATTGATACAGCTGCCATGGGGTTCTCATGACCAGGAGTTCAAGTTGCTGTGGCTAGTTGATTGGGTTGATGTAACTCCTTGCTACTCCAGGTGTCAATTGATATGGTTGACATGGTTGGTGGTTGGTATGTGTTGGTACCATACACATACAACGGCACCATGGTCTGCGTATGGAAACATAAAAACCTGATGGCATGATACCATTCTATGTGGGATTATCGGTATATTAAATGATAATGGTAATGGTAATGGTTCAGGTTCAGGTTCATACTTGGACAATGCTTAGCAAACAAGCCAAACGCAGCTGCAGACTTCTGTCTTCCATAGTAGAGGCTTTTGATAGAAAGAGAAATACGTGACGTGGCAAGATGCTGTTCAGAAATCAGCATGGCGTGATGATTCACTGTAGAGCCAGGACTGCTTTGTACCTTGTCTTGTAGCAGCTGTAAATGTGGCCTCATGCTCAGTCTGAGATCTTTGTAGTGGTATGGGCATGTCCAAGGCTGCCCTTGGGGGGCTGGGCGGCTGACCCCCCATCAGGGGTTCCTGCTCTAGAAACAGCTCTGGGTCATACGCTGTACCAGTCACCTCCCTGGAAAAGCACTCTGCTTGCGATAGGCCAACATCAGAGCTTTGATGCTTGATAGATTGGTTGAGCTATAAACAATTGGGCAAGCCAACAGGGGTCTGCACAGTGCTGCTCACACTGTGTGCAGCTCTTCTGTTCTGTGAAGTAAACAATGACACATGATTGCTTTTTGTGACGCACCAGGTATATACAGCATGGATGCAGATGGACCAGTGACACTGGCTGCCGCCACACACAAGCACAATGCAATGAAATGCATGATGTGTTGCTGATGTGCATGTGCAGCCATATCATCCAAACATAAGCAGACTTTTATACATTGAATCAGGCAGCAGACCAGCATGCTCTGAGGCTCTTGCTCAAAGCAGGCACAATGCTTACCTGATACGATGGTGAATGTCAGCAGCCAGTACCAAGATGACAAACAGCGCATAGAGCACCAGTAGAAAGCAGGCCTTCATCAAGCCCACCTGCAGAATACTCACCAGATGTCATAATCCAGACACAACATAGCATATGCACTCTTTCACAGACTTGCTGTAATTTGCAGTGGAGGATGTCTTGCGAGTCTGGAATGCCATGCCAAATCATCACCTCATTCCACAAGAAGCAAGCCTATGGCAAGACTCTGTAATGTTGTCAAAGATGGTGGGGTAAGTTGTCGAAAGAGGGATCACCTTGCCAGACCAAAGAATAACAGCAACAGCCAGGACAGCTATGGCATAGGCTGCAACGTCCCTGATGAGAGCCCCTCGCACCTTAGCTCCTTGGCAGCATAACATGACGCTGCCAGCCACCACACACCCCACAAACATGCCTCCTCCTGCACGCATTGTATTCATGAAATGACATGACTTGTCTTGATAGCACATCATCTTTTTGATTTGTGTACAGAGTTGAGCAGTGTGTGTGTGCGTCAGCGACTGCTGAGCAAGTGCTGGTAAGACGTGAATGTCATGAATCTGTCAATACTGTGGCAGTTCTGTGTGCAAACTGCAATTGTGAAAAGCAGCATAGCAGCCATGCAGCAATTTGGCGAGTGAGTGATAAGATTGTGCCTGTTGATGATTAGCAGCACATCATGTGCTAAGTAGCTACAGCAAGTTGCTGATGCTGACTGATCAGCAGCTGCACAGTTTTGTGCGCACATGGCTTGACACATCTGGGGAGTACACAGTCAGCTGTCCAGGGCAGCGTTGCAGGCTTACCCAACAGTGATCCCAGCGCCATCTTGTACTGTCCAGCCCTGACAGCTGCAATGGATGACGAGATGTCTGGTGCACCATTGCCTAAGGCAAGGAATGTTACTGCATGAACAAGGCTGAATCTGCAGGATTCTTATGCTTTGTATCTCTGCTTGAACACGCTTTGTGAGAGCTTGTTGTGCATACCTCCAGCAAGGCGTGGAGGCAATCCGAGCTCCTGGGAAAGCTGAGTCAATATAGGACTGAAAAAGTTCTCAGCTGTGCTGCCCAACACACGAAACAGCAGCAGCAAGAGACAGACACATGCTGCTTGTAACAAGCAAGTGGTAACATAACCAGCAGGCTTGACATTACAATAGTAAAACTGGACGTAATTCACCAGAGAATCTGCAGATCATTAGCATTGCCTGTTACTTGAACGAAGAAGGTCTACCACAGTGAGCTCAAACATCCAACCTGAGACACAATGCTCCTTTGTATACTGACACTGATCTGACACCGGCTGCTGCTTGACGGTCGCGCAGTTATCAGCCTGCGCATTGTACTGACTAAGAAGGGCAAAACGTATGTCTGCCTGAATTTATTGGCGTGCACTTCTCATGCTTTTTGTTTGACACACCTGAGTGGTGCTGGCCAGGAGGACGGCGGGATTGAAAGCATACGCCGTATGCACGCTCAAATATGCGATACACATGATCGCACCGGACCGCATGGCTCATTGTCGGTATTGTGATCACGACACCATAACATTTTCCAGCTCGGAATTGAGGCACTCATGCAATGGCCCGAACTTCCTCTTCCTGTCAAACCAAAGGGCCCCTATCTGCGCCCCTGATGACAGATCTTACCATTGGCTGGTTCAACATCTTGTAAACGTACGCAGGAAGCATGGTCAACTTTCATTTCAGCCAAATTGGCTGAGTCTCAGGACATGCTTGGCTAACATCAATGCTTCCAATTGGTGTTACACAAACATGAAATGTATGTCAGCAACTTGACATGTAATTCAATTGCGGTGCCGGTGGCTGATGTGGCCGCTTGCATATGACTCAGGTCGTTCGTTGCCTGCAGACACAATATGAGACAACTGTAAACATATAGGTATCAGGTCTGAACATCAGGCCTCTGTTCCAAACTCTGCTGCAGAGCTCAATTGAGCTTGCAAGATTGCTGGCCTGTGGCCATTTGCATAATCTACAGCTTAGAGCATTTGTCAGAGTGCAGCCTCAACAGCTAATGTTTGGTTGGCCTTGTTGGGACTTGTATATATATTCACGCCTGGAGCGTTTATAAAACAGGCTTTGGTGCAGCAATGTCAATGAAGTCCATGCTGTCATATTCACATGAGGCTTGGGAGATATCTTCTCTGGATGAGAATTTGTGTGTCACTGATACTGAAATCTGGGTGTTCACATCCATGGCATTATCAAGTGGCTCCTTGAAGACCAGGAAATCCAGACTCACAGTGCATCTGAAGATGAAAGTTGCATGCAGCTCCGGCCTCAGATTTGGTGTCACCACCGTGACGCAATGATCATTGCTCATGTTCAGCTTTTGGCACGTTGTGATGTCATGTGCAACAGCAAAAGCATCAAGGTGTCTCAGCAAGCTCATGGCTGACCCACTTCCATGATGTGCTGTTTGTGATGATACATGACATACTTCTGTGCCCACTATGGGCTCCACCTGCAGGTGCAAGTGATGCCAAGGAGAGTCGTCGCGATCAATCGAACAAACTGTACGCATACACGTGTGCGCAGCCGTGACTTTGCTGAAGCGCCTGGAAAGCGAGCATAAACTCAACATGAACAGTTCATCACCGTGATCGATGCATGAACAGCTTTTTCTCTGCGCATACCCTTGCACTTTATCGCTTGCTAAATGCGCGTGCGGGAGGGGCCTGCACCGCCTGCAGATGTACGACGCTTGCCTGGTGGCACGGCTTGCACTGGCCTAGGCTTCTCAGTTGCTACAGTCCATTTTTAATGACACGCTGAGGTCACCGTACATGCTTTGCGGTAAGCCAATGTGCAACGGTCAAACGGTTTGACTCAAACCCAGGACAAAGCAGGTCAAAACAGGATGCGCAGCACATGGGTAGCCCTTTGTACCATTGCCAGCTCAGCCCAGACTCTGGAGGTTACTTACGGAGTAATGCGCTCACGGAGCAACATTTCCTTTTTGACTGCCCTTTACAGCATCATTAGAGGTCAGCATTTCTCATTATTTGGCCCAAACTACCAACAACGGGACCTTAGGCTCTTTTTCGAGCAGAATTCCCACCAGCTTGGTTTTGTTGCACACCACACATAGTTTCCATCGTGCGGCGATTTTCGAAACTGGGTGCCGCGGTGCGCGCACCCAAGCCACGGTGCGGGACTAGCGTGATTACTAAACCGTAACAACTATGTAACACATGCACAAGTCGCAGGAACTACCGTAACCACTTGGCTGTGTATGTCATATGATATATGGAGTCATATATACATTGTGCTCAAGCACTGGCAGGCTTTGAAGGCAGAATACAGCAGTGTAATTATTCATGATCTTCTGCTGACTACTGCTGAGCACAAATCAGCTAGTTGCTGCCGCACCCACGCAGGCGACTTGCCCAAAAGCCGGTGCGCGGGTGCGCGCACCCGGTGCGGCGGGTGCGGGTGCGCCGCACCCGCACGGTGGAAACTATGACACCACATGTCGGCGGAATATGCGGTGATCTTTCAAGCCAGGATGTCTAATGAGTCACAACTGGCTCCACACCCCAGACTGTAAGGTGCTAAATGAGTGACAATATGCGCTCACCCAGCCAACATTTGCGACTAGCATCCAGGCAAATTCTGGCTGCAAACCCTTTCCTGGGAAACAAGGCAGACTGCTCACCAACTGGGTCACTCAGGTGCTTGTGCATGTGTACATCAAGCTGTCGAGAGCTCATGATCATGGTACATGCAGTGACACTTTATTTCAATGCCCTGTTGAGGAAAAGAAATTCTATAGATAGCTATCTCCCTTGGCTGCACAGAATTCTTCGTTGAAGCTTCAAAAAAGTAGATGTAGATACTGGTCGCAGCGATGAAGCAGCTGACACATTAACAGCTGAATGATGTATCAGTTTCAATGATTAGCATATTACATGACTGACACGGTTCTAATTCAAGGTCAATCAGGCCTGAAAGCCTAGCTAGATGCTGTGTTTCAGGTTGAAAGGCAGCCTAGTAGCCTACTGGAATTTTGAAACAAACAGATGCTGATGGCCCAGCGTTCAACAGCAAAATGTCATTTCCTCCACCGTGAAAAAGGCGTGTAAAGCTTACAGGTGTAACACTTGGGGTTTTGCAATTGCGCTCTAGCTGCACTCCTGTAGGGCCCAGGCCCACTTGTTGAAAGCGCGCCCCTAATATAAAGCTGCAGCTGATCAGAGGTCATGAGCGACGGCTCCACTGTAAAGGGCATTACACTATAGAATTGCACAGCAGCCGGGGCGGGGAACAAGGCAGGCTTGAGGCTTCTGCTTGGTCAGTGCATAGACAACATGCGTCGGTCTGGTTCATAAAATCAGTATACTTACTGGTGAATTGGTACCTGATGCTTGTGTCTGTTGACACTGTAGAAATGCTGCATGGGTGTCTAGATGACAGTCGCAAGCTGGCAGGGTCACCAATGACTGGACAGCTATTAACAGCAGCAAGTTGCACTGTTACTGCAGTCTTTGTCATATGCAAGTCTTAGTCAGATACTGCCGTACTGATCGTAGAAGTCAGTGACAAACTGTGATCTTGCATAAGGCGGACCATTCTCCACGTACATCACCCATTCTGTCACTAGAACATGAGCTCCAGCAAAAGTTGGTTGCTTAGTCATACCCGCTATGACGCATGTTCAGCCAGCTGCTTGCCAATAGTGTGTCGCATGTTCTGCCATTGCACAGGTGATAACTCAGCTCCACTTGTTGACACAGCCTCACTGCCTAATATGCATCCGCAAGCAGCACACGCCTGCACGCACAAGGAGGACCTCTTTGTGCTTTGCTTGTATCAAGAACGACATATTATAGACACAATGCAGCGTCTGTGCACGCACACACACACCTGCACCAGCAAAGTGCAAGCATGCCTGACGCACTGCAGACAGCATCATCATGATTCAGTTTTCAGTGTGAGACACACTGTGTTTAGTCAGAAACCCAGTAGATATCAATGTAGCATAGCAAGCAGGACCAGCCATGGTCTGTTGCCAACAGTGCATGAATCTGCCATGCACAGCCAATCATCAGGAAACACACAACAGGCAAACAATCCTCATATGGTGTTGATGTTCACATTTGTTTCTGAGCAACCACAGATGCATTGGAGGAGACTAGAAGGAAAGCTCACCTGCAAGTTGGCTCCTCTCAAATACGCATACAAGAAGCCAGCAGCAAAGCAGTCACCAGCACCCACAGTGTCCACAACATCCACCACAGGTGTTGCACATGATAGAGTCTGCCCACTTGAGCTGCGCACCAGACAGGGCTTGCTGCCTCTGCTTACCACACATACCTGCACTTGTCAAACATCAGAGTGAGACCAGACAATCTTGTCATGGCAGTTTGCAGGGCATGAGTGTGTGCTTTTCTGCATGGTGCTGCTCCTTACAGCGCTTTGCTGTCGCTTGTCCTGCGGCAAAGCATCATTGTTGTTGCAGTCGCTTGTGAGTCCACACCAAGCGATGAATGAACAAGCCAGGCATGGCACAAGCAGTTGATGAACGAGCCAGACATGTAAGGTGGGGCTGCAGTGAGCAAGATGTAACAGAGTAGCAGTGCTTAAGACAGGATGGTGTGAGAGATCATGTAGACAAATTTTCAGCATCCCATACAGCATTGAAGCAGGCATGCAGACCATGCGCTCACCCCACTCAACGGACAGCAGTGCAATCCAGTCACAGGTCTTGTTGGACAATGTGCATTGCATCACACTCTACCCTGTTGCAGGACATGCGCACCTTGCAATGTTTCAACAGGAACTTTTGAGCTGCTTCCATGCTTTCCAGCGCATTATCTTGGCAAGCAACACCTGCCATCTGCGGCAACACATGCACTCATGAGGCCTCTGGCCATGTATGGTTTGTTATGCCTGGGCTTCAGGCTATGCTGCCAGAAGCCTTGCTTGATACACATTCCTGTCATGGTTGCACAAGGGATCAGACCTAGCTAACCTGTTTGTGCAAGCAACGTTGCAGTACAAACAGTGTCATCACAACATTTGAAAACAGAAATACAAGTTCTCTATGCTATTACACCTGCAGTGCACCTTGCTCGGTGCCTTTGTGTGTTATTGTCTGCCAACTGGTAAAGCCAAGATCAACATGGCTGGTTGAGCTGAGGAAGAGACGCTACCTCTGCTACAGCAAGAGCCTCATCCTCATTGCAAAGCAGCAAATCTACCAAGCCTTCTTCCAGTAGGTTAAGCAAGGTCTGCCAGCAATTGCGGACCACTTCAAAGCTGGCGGTGTCGAGGCAGACCTACATGGGTGCATCACGCTCACAGGCTACCATGACAAGGCACAACTTGCTATTGAGCACAGGTGCAACATGCGACACACATTGTCATGGACATGACATTGTCATCAGAGTCTGCCAAACGTATTTGTATACAGCAGCTTTCCCTGGCCAAGTGACTAGAACAAGAGCAAACCTGTGCTATTTCAATGCATACAAAGGCAGGTCACGCAAAGCAGGTGCTGGCAAACACATTAGGTGCAGAAATTGTGGCCTGCTTTTCATCAGTTTTGCTATGCATGACAAAAGGTAGGTGCTTGAATCTTCTGCATACCTCTGCACCAGCAGCTTTTGCCGCTTGCATCGCCCCTCGTGCCAATTCAGGCTTATACAAGCAGTAGCCTTCACAATGGAGGAGTCTGCAGTTGTTTGTCCAGCCTTCAGGGAGTTGCTCTGCCTTGTCAAGCTCAGATGAGGCCCCAAGGTGAGTACGCATAGTGCGCTCGCCATCTGGTGTCAGGAGGCAAAGGCATGTTGCAGTTGCTTTGCTGCTTGTGCTGGTCAGTAGGAGTGGGTCAACATTCTGCTGTTTGAAGTGGTCAAAAAACTGCCTGTGATGGCATAGGGCCTCTTCAAGCTTCTACACATAACTGATGCAGGCCAAGTGGCATTCCAGCAAGCATGAAGGTGTCACCTGCCAGCATCATCCAGGCCCACCATGCCCATGAATCTGGCTGAGCGCTGTTGCAAGGCCAAGTTACCTAGTCCCTTGAGCACATTAGCAGCACTGCCACCATGCACACTGCAGACAACTGGTATATGTGGGAATGCATACGTGAAGAGAGATTGTCGGGGCACACTAGCTGATAACTCGATGCTCACTTAGTGCGATGCCCGTTATCTGCGACTTGCTCCAATAGTTCACTGATCTGTTGCTTGTGCAGAGAGACAGACCCCCCTCGCTGAAGACCAAGTTGATCTAGACTTTGCGTGCTAACTTTGACAAGTACATCTACTATTGGGTCACCCAATCCGACAATACAGGTTTTTGCCGCGCCAGGACCAGTCGCCATGCCGATTTTGCAATCACTGCTGTGACCCCTGCGATCTCGACTTCGTAACGGGAGCTTTAGTCTCTGTGACAGGGCCAGCTGCATGTCACCAGGACAATGAAGCTACAGAAGGCCATGCAGGGATTTGCTGCTTGCAATTTGCTGCCCAAACTTTGGCCGTCAACCTAGCGTTTCAAGTTGACTCCTTGAATTCTGGACCAAGGTCAATCTGCTTCGGGAAAGTTTCCCCATAAATGGCTAACCAGCCACCTTGCAAATTGGGCGGAATCTACAGTTGGGCCCACAAGTCCTGATCAGGACATTTGCATTGCTGGAGATGGCACGGTGCATTGCCATTCAAGACCATGACAACCCAGTGACTCAGCATGGTCTTGCATCTTACAGCAGCAGTCAAAAGTCTGCATCCAAGCATGTGCATTGCTGTACATTGCAGCATTTTGTTGCACCCCCAACTGCCATGGTATCATGAGTCAGCTCATCACTGGG
>JAABUP010000897.1_pt1 | contig 64048 bp, 55 predicted proteins | sample 5559201 | NCBI WGS metagenome assembly JAABUP01 (sample SAMN10711887, study PRJNA513373) | rock metagenome | isolation source: Antarctica rocks | place: Antarctica
GGCGCTGGCCACCGCGGGTGCGCTGGACTCGCTCGCCAGTGCCGCCGGAACCGGGCCGAACCCCGCGACGGGCTCCGGCGGCGCGGCAGATCAGGGCAGCATCGTTGGTGCTCGCACCACCGAGCCCCGGAGCAGGGGGGAACTGCGCCGGCAGGCATTGTGGGCGGCCGGCGCAGCGGCAGGCGAGCGGGACGGCACTCTGCCCGGCACCGTCGTGGGTCTGCAGGCACCAATGCTTCCGGGAATGAGCGACATCGAACTCACCGTCGCGGACATCTGGGCGACCGGCATCTCGACGGACTGCTATCCCACCGAGTACTCCCGGGACCGGTTGGCAGAGCTCGGCGTGCGGACTGCGACCGAGCTGTTCGATGTCGAACACGGCACCCGGGTGCTGGTCGCAGGAATGGTGACGCACCGACAACGCCCGGCAACCGCGTCCGGGGTGGTGTTCATCAACCTGGAGGACGAAACCGGGATGCTCAACATCATCTGCTCGAACGCGCTGTGGAGTCGTCACCGCAGGATCGCCAGAGGATCGCCCTCCCTGTTGATCCGCGGGCTGGTGGAACGGGAAGGTGGTGCCATCTCCGTGCTGGCCGACCGGATCGCCGCCGTCGACCTGATCGTCGCCACCCCGTCGAGGGACTTCCGGTAAGCGCTGCCGCCAGCGGCCGCGGCGACAAGGACAGCCTGCCAGCCGCTCGGTCCACGCCTCACCCGCTGCACTCGTTCCCCACTCCTCGCCTGCGATGCTCCCTCGCTGCCGGCTCGCGCAGCCTGGCAGGATCGATGACATGAGTGAGGTACACGAGGCGGCGACGGTATCGCTGATCATGGCCGACTACGCGGTGGCCGACCAGTTGGGCAAACTCCAGATGATCGGCGGTGGCCTGCAGATCATCGGGCGCGATCACAGCACCGGCGCGACCGCTACCTTCGCGATCGTGGTCTCTCTCGGGTTTCCGGCCGAGGTGTTCAACGAGCAGTATGCGTTCGAGGTGGTCCTGGAGGACGTGACGGGCAGCCCGGTGAGCCTGGGTGATGACGTTGCCGGAGAGGGTGGGGTGATGCGGTTCGGGCAGAGCCAGCAGGTGGAGGAGCCCACCTTTCCGGGCGCCGGGGTGCCGCGGAGATCGCTGCCGGCCCGCACCCAGGTGGTCATCCACTTCAACAACGGGCTGCCCCTTCCGGCCGGCCAGGTCCTGTGCTGGCGGGTCCGTATCGACGGTGAAACCAAGCCGGACTGGGTGCTGCCGTTCTTCGTGGCACCACCCGCCGCAATGCCGGTCATCGGATGAACTCGCGCCTGCGGCTGGCCACCTGGAACGTCAACTCCATCCGGGCCAGGGTCGAGCGGGTGGCGGAGTTCCTGCGACGCAGTGACGTGGACGTGCTGGCGATGCAGGAGACGAAGGTCCGCGACGACAACTTTCCGGCGGATACCTTTGCCGCTCTCGGTTATCGGGTCGCCCACCACGGGCTCGACCAGTGGAACGGGGTGGCGCTGTTGTCGAGGGTCGGCCTGGACAGCGTCGACGTCGGCTTCCCGCAGATGCCGATGTTCGGCGAACCGTCGGTGGCGGAGGCGCGGGCCATATCAGCTGTCTGCGCCGGCGTACGGGTGTGCAGCGTGTACATCCCGAACGGCCGGTACATCGGTCATCCGCACTTCTACTACAAGCTGGCCTGGCTCGATGCGCTGAGGGCGTACGGAGCCGCCGAGCTGGCGGCCGATCCCGGGCTGAAGATGGCCTTCTGCGGTGACTACAACATCGCCCCAACCGACGCAGACGTCTGGTCTCCGGCGTTCTTCGAGGGCAAGACGCACGTCACACCGCAGGAACGGGACGCCTTCCGCGCCCTGGTCGAGGCCGGCTTCACCGACGTGGCAAGACCTTTCACCTCCCAGCCACGCACCTTCACCTATTGGGACTACACCCAGTTGAGGTTCCAGAAGAAGCAGGGCATGCGCATCGATTTCGTGCTCGGCTCCCCCCGGCTGGCCGCCGGGGCCCGTGGCGCCACCATCGATGTGGAAGAACGTAAGGGCACGGGCGCCTCCGATCACGCACCCGTCATTGTCGACTTCGACCTCGAGGGATAACCGATGAAGATACTGATGCTGCAGCATGCACCGCACGATGGTCCTCAGTTGCTCGGCGACTGGCTGACCGAGGTCGGCGCCGACCTGGAGGTTCTGCGTCTGGATCAAGGTCGTCCGGTGCCGGAGTCGATCGACGGGGTGGACGCCGTCATCTGTCTGGGCGGTCCGATGTCCGCCTGGGACGATCGGGCCGCGCCATGGCTGCCGGCCACCAGGGCGCTGCTGGCGGCGGCCGTGCAGGCCGGTTCGCCGACACTCGGCATCTGCCTGGGCGCGCAGCTACTGGCGTTGGCCACCGGAGGCACGGTGAAACCTGGCGCCGACGGCCCGGAGACCGGCGCCTATCTGACTGCCAAACGCGATGCGGCGGAACGGGACCCACTGTTCGGGCACCTGCCGATGACACCTGACGTGATGCAGTCGCACGGTGATGTGATCACCGAACTGCCGCCGGGCGCGGTGCTGCTGATGGCCGGCACCGGCTACCCCCACCAGGCGTTCAGGGTCGGTGCGGCAGCCTGGGGGATCCAGTTCCACATAGAGGCCACGGCGCGCACGGTCCGATCGTGGGTCGCCCAGAAGAAGAACATCGACGACCGGCTGGGACCCGAGCTCGACGGCCGGCTGGGGCCGGAGCTGGACGAGGCAGAGCAGAACATGGCGGTGGTGTGGCGAGAGTTTGCCCACCGCTTCGTGCAGCTCAGGCCGCGGCTGCCGATCACCGCAGCCTGACCGGTCCGACATGAGCCTTCGCAGACCAACAGCGGCCCGGGCAACCGAGCCGGCGGGACGTATCGACCGAGGGCCCGGTCATGAGCGAGTGGCCGCGAGCACACCAGCATGAGCAGACCCGCGGTCAGGGCGACCGTTCGCTACGGCATCGCGGACACCGACCGGGTGCGCGCCGATCTGGCGACGGCCGGCCTGCTGGCCGCGGACGGAACGGCGGCGCAGGGCGCCGAACCGGTGCTCGGCGTGATCTCCAGGGCCGGCCGTCCGGAGATGGCCGTTCAGGCTCTCGCCCGGCTGCTGACCGCCGCCGGCCCCGCCGGATCCGAGCGGATCACCGCTGCCCTGCGGACCGAGAAGGGTTTGCGGGCAAGGCTGATCGCGGTGCTGGGCGGATCCACAGCGCTGGTGGATCACCTGATCGCGCATCCCGATTCCTGGCCGCTGCTGCGCACCGAACCGCTGGCGGTCGCGCTGGTCGATCCCCTGGACACCCGGCGGACACTGTCCATGGCAGTCGGTCTGGGGTCCGGCGAGCCGCGCTGCACCGGCACCGATGGCGCCAGGGCTTCGGTCACCGGAGCGGCTGCCGTCACCGCTCTGCGGCGCGCCTACCGCGACCGGCTGATGCTGATCGCGGCGCACGATCTCGCCCCTGGCGTCGATGCCACCCTCGATGTGGTTCCGCTGCCCTCGGTGTGCCGAGCACTGTCCGACCTGGCGGACGCCACCCTGCAGGTGGTCCTTTCGGTGGCGGCCGCCGCGCTGCCCGCGTCCGCCGCACAGTGCCGGCTCTCGGTGATCGCGATGGGTAAAACGGGGGCGCGGGAACTGAACTACCTGTCCGACGTCGACGTCATCTTCGTCGCCGATCATCCGCAATCGCAGAACCCGCAGGAAGCCCAGGACCGGACGGAGGCCGGGATGCTGCGCACCGCAACGCTTCTCGCCTCATCGCTGATGCGGATGTGCCAGCAGGTGGCCTGGGAGGTGGACGCCAACCTGCGTCCGGAGGGAGCGGTCGGCGCCCTGGTCCGCACTCCGGACAGCCACCGAGCCTACTACCGGCGGTGGGCCCAGACCTGGGAGTTCCAGGCGCTGCTGAAGGCCAGACCGGCCGCCGGCGATGCGGAGGTCGGCCGCGCCTTCTTGGAGATCGTCAGGCCGCTGGTGTGGTCGGCAGCCGGCCGCGAATCGTTCGTCGATGACGTCCAGGCGATGCGCCGACGGGTGGAGGAGAACATCCCCGAGGTGCATCGGTCCCGCGAACTGAAGCTGGGAGCCGGCGGACTCCGGGACGTCGAGTTCGCCGTCCAGTTGCTGCAACTGGTGCACGGCCGCGGTGACGAGACTCTGCGGGTCGCCGGGACTCTGTCGGCGGTTCGACAGCTGATCCGCGGTGGCTACATCGGCCGCGTCGACGGATCCGAGATGGCAGCGGCCTACACCTTTCTGCGCCGAGTCGAGCACCGGCTGCAGTTGCAACGGCTGCGGCGAACCCACCTGCTGCCGGACAACACCCCCGACCTCGAGTGGCTGGCCCGGTGCGACGGATACGGTGCGGCCGGCACCGAGTCCGCGGCGAAAGTGTTCGCCTCCGAATGGGCAAGACATGCGGCGACCGTTCGCAGACTGCACGAGAAGCTCTTCTACCGGCCGCTGCTCAACGCCGTGGCAGCCGTCGGCGCAGACCTGCGGCTTTCGACCGCAGCGGCTGGGGAACGCCTAGCGGCACTCGGTTTCTCGCCGCAGTCCGCACTCGGCCACCTGTCGGCGCTGACGTCCGGGATGAGCCGCAAGGCGGCCATCCAGCGCACCCTGCTGCCGGTTCTGCTCGACACCTTCGCGCGTTGCCCGGATCCGGATGCCGGACTGCTGGCCTACCGCCAGGTGTCCGATGCGCTGGCGGGCACTCCCTGGTTCCTGCGGATGCTGCGGGACGAGGGCACCGTCGCCCTCCGGCTGGCCGGGCTGCTGGGGGAGTCGAGGCTGGTCGCCGACTTGCTGCTCAGGGCGCCGGAAGTGTTGCGGCTGTTGGGAGACGACGCTGCGCTGACAGGCGTCGACCCTGAGGTGGTCGCCGGCGCACTGCTGGCCCGCAGCAACCGGGCCGCCAACGCCCGGGACGCGGCGGATGCTGCCCGATCTGCTCGCCGGCACGAAATGTTGCGGCTGGCCTGCGGAGATCTGTTGGGGCTGCTGGACATCGGGCAGGTGACCCGCGGGCTGACCAGGATCGCCGAAGCCACCGTGCAGGCCGCGTTCCTGGCGGCATGGCGGCAGATCGAGATCGACCGGGGGCCGATCAGGGGCAGGTTGGCGGTGATCGGAATGGGCCGCATCGGCGGCGCCGAACTGGGCTACGGCTCCGATGCTGACGTGATGTACGTTGCGGAGCCGGACCCCGGCGCAGACGCCGGCGCGGTGGTCGACGGATGCACCGCGGTGGCTGAGATGGTGGGCCGAATGCTCGGTCGGCCGAGCCCTGACCCCGCTCTCAGCCTGGACGCCGACCTGCGCCCGGAGGGCCGCAACGGACCACTGGTCAGGTCGCTGGAGTCCTACCGGTCCTACTGGCAGCGGTTCGCCGCGGCCTGGGAGCGGCAGGCGCTGCTGCGGGCACGCTCGATCGCCGGCGACGGCGAGCTCGGCGCCGCCTTCATCGCCGCTGCCGATCGAGTGCGCTATCCGCAGGGCGGCCTGATGGCCGCCGACGCGACCGAGATCCGCCGGATCAAGGCCAGGGTGGACACCGAACGGATGCCCAAGGGCGCCGACCCGACGACACACACCAAGCTGGGCCGCGGTGGACTGGCTGACATCGAGTGGACGATCCAGTTGCTGCAACTCCAGCAGGGGTTCCGTATCCAGGGTCTGCGGACCAGCAGCACGCTGCCCGCGATCGCAGCGGCGGCCGACGCCGGATTGATCACCGAGTCGGACGCGGCAATGTTGGCCGAGGGCTGGAGGTCCGCCAGCCGGGCCCGGAACGCCATCATGCTGGTGCGCGGCAAGCCTGAAGATCAGCTGCCCCGCCAGGGGCGGTCCCTGGTGGCGGTGGCCCGGGCGCTCGGGCATCCAGGTGGTGAGGACCCGGGGGCCTTCGTGGATCACTATCGACGGACCGCCCGCCGGGCCAGGCGGGTGGTGGATCGGCTGTTCGACGGCGAGCTGGGATGATGGCTCGGTGCCCACCTGGATCTGGATAGTCATTGTCGCTGCCGTCGTTCTCGCTGCGCTCTTCGTTGTCGGCCTGGTGCTGGCCGGACGCCGGCGGATCTCGCTGATCGAGGCCGAACGCGGGGCAGTCGGCACGGATCCGGCTGGTGAGAAACAGTTTCCCCCGAAGGGTGGTTACCAGGCCGGAGGCTCGATCTCGTTCTCCAGCGGTTCCGGTGGCACCGGATCGGGCACCGCGCTGCAGGACCGGCCACCGGATCCCGGGCCGACAGAGATCGGCGCAAGCCCAGCGGTGGAACCGGTCACCCGCGCGGACGGGCATCCGGCCGTCATCGAGCCGCCGGCTGCGCCACCGGACGAGCACTCGGAGCCGGCCGAGCATGCGCCACCGGCCGAGCTTGCGGAGCTGGACGGGCCCGCACCGCAGCCGGCCGGGCCCGCACCGGAGCCGCGATCCACCGAACAGCAAGCGCCGGTCCCGGCGTGGCCGAGCATCCCAACGCCGGCCGCGCAGCCCGCGCAGGCCGCGCAGCCCGCGCCGGCCGCGACTGCCGCTACTGCCGCGACAGCCACCTCGGCAACGCCGAGCCCGACCGCCGTCTCGACAGCTCCGACCACCGAATCGCCGGTGACCGCAGCCGGCGAGCAGATCGCCCCCACCGACGGCCGGCTGAACCGACTTCGCGGACGACTGTCGCGGTCGCAGAACGCCTTCGGCCGATCGATGTTGGGTCTGCTCGGCGCGGGAACCATGGACGAGGACTCCTGGACGGACGTCGAGGACACCCTGCTGCTGGCCGATCTCGGTGCCCAGGCATCCACCGAGATCGCCGAGAAGCTGCGGGCAGGGGTGGCCGCGCACGGCATCGCCGACCCGGCCCAGGCGCGTGCGCTGCTGCGCAAAGTGCTGGTCGAGGCCGTCGACCCGAGCATGGAACGCAGCGTGCGGGCGCTGCCGCACCATGGGCGGCCGTCCGTGGTGTTGGTGGTGGGGGTCAACGGGACTGGCAAGACCACCACCACCGGCAAGCTGGCGCGGGTGCTGGTGGCCGACGGCCGCACCGTCGTGCTGGGCGCCGCCGACACCTTCCGGGCTGCGGCCGCCGACCAGCTGGCGACCTGGGCAGAACGAGCGGGGGCGACGGTGGTCAGGGCGGCCTCCGGCACCGACCCGGCGTCGGTCGCGTTCGACGCGGTGAAGGCCGGCATCCTGGCCGGCGCGGACGCGGTGCTGATCGACACCGCGGGTCGGCTGCACACCAAGACCGGGCTGATGGACGAACTCGGCAAGGTCAAGCGCGTGGTGGAGAAGCAGGCCGAGGTCGACGAAGTGTTGCTCGTGCTGGACGCCACCACCGGCCAGAACGGGCTGGTGCAGGCCAGGGTGTTCGCCGAAGTCGTGGACATTACCGGCATCGTGCTCACCAAACTCGACGGTACCGCGAAAGGCGGCATTGTGGTTGCAGTGCAACGGGCACTCGGCGTTCCGGTGAAGCTGGTCGGGCTGGGGGAGGGCCCGGACGACCTCGCTCCGTTCGAGGCGGGGGCGTTCGTGGACGCGCTGCTCGGCGACTGAGAACCAGAAAGCCGCGGTGGCGCGAGGATGACATTGCGGGACTCGACGGGCGCGGTTCACCGGACCAGGCTGCGCCAGACCGGGAGCTGATGGCGTTCGTCAGTCAGACCCATGGTCGACCACCGAACTCAGGCCGACATCAGTTCGCAACGCCGCCGGCCGTCGGTTCACACCGGGGAAACATCGGAGAAGGCTGATGGCAACACACACTAGGGACAGTCTGCATGTCCGAGGGTGGTGACTGTCCCCCTCCTTGATGCATGGAGGCTCGCATGTCCCTTGTCCAGCTCGCCGCGGATCCGTTGCCGGTGCTGAACACCGGCAACAACGCATGGATGCTCGCCTCGGCCGCGCTCGTGCTGTTGATGACGCCAGGTGTGGCGTTCTTCTACGGCGGCCTGGTGCGGCGCAAGTCCGTGCTGAACATGATGATGATGTCGTTCGGCGCGATGGGCGTGGTCGGCATCGTCTACGTGCTCTGGGGCTACTCCATGTCGTTTTCCAAGAACGTCGCCGGCGGCCTCTTCGGTAACCCAGCAACGGCTTTCGGATTGAAGGGGCTGTTCCCGGAGGGCCCGAACGCCGACGGGGTGGAGACCGTGAGCAACTCGCTCTACTCCGGCTCGGGTGTCAGTGCGCTCACCGTGGTGGCCTTCCAGGTGACCTTCGCGATCATCACCGTGGCGTTGATCTCCGGCTCGGTCGCCGATCGGATGAAGTTCTCCACCTGGATGGTCTTCTCGGCGATCTGGGTGACGGTCGTGTATTTCCCGCTGGCACACATGGTCTGGGGCGGCGGGTTGCTCTCCGGTTGGGAGGGTGGCCTGGCGGCCAAGCTGTTCGGCACCACCGACAGTGCCGCCACGGTAGCGCCGATCGACTTCGCCGGGGGCACCGTGGTGCACATCGACGCCGGCATGGCCGGTCTGGTGCTGGCTTTGCTGCTGGGCAAACGTCGCGGCTTCGGCAGGGAGCCGCTGCGTCCGCACAACGTGCCCTACACCATGCTCGGAGCCGCCCTGCTGTGGTTCGGGTGGTTCGGGTTCAACGCCGGATCGGCGTCAGCGGCGAACGGGACCGCCGGGCTGGCCTGGATGAACACCTCCACGGCGACGTCGGCGGCGATGCTGGGATGGCTGGCGGTCGAGATGTTTCGCGACAAGCATGCCACCGGAGTCGGCGCCGCCTCCGGCGCAGTGGCCGGACTGGTGGCCATCACCCCGGCGGCCGGGGCGCTGAGTCCGGTGGGCGCGATCGTGCTCGGCCTGCTGGCCGGCGCGCTCTGCGCGCTCGCCATCGGCCTGAAATACAAGCTGGGATATGACGATTCGCTGGACGTGGTGGGGGTACACCTGGTCGGCGGCATCGTCGGCACGGTCGGGATCGGCTTCTTGGGTACCAGCACCGGGCTGTTCTACGGCGGTGGTGGTAGGCAACTGGTGATTCAGATCCTGATCGCGGCGGCGGCCATCGTCTTCTCCGGTGTGCTGACGTTGGTCATCGGGTTGATCCTGAAGGCGACCATGGGTCTGCGCGCCACGCAGGAGCAGGAGGCGGAGGGACTGGACATCACCATTCACGGCGAGAGCGCTTACGACACGGAGTCTTCCGGGGCCTCTGGTGGAATGTTCACAAGTCCGACGACACCCGCCGGCCCGGCGGCCGGCGCGAGCAGGGAAGAGGTCAACGCATGAAGCTTGTCACCGCCGTGATCAAGCCGTTCAAGCTCGACGAGGTGCGCGCCGCGCTGCTGGCGTTCGGCGTGCACGGCATGACCGTCTCGGAATCCTCCGGATATGGCCGACAGCGCGGGCATACCGAGGTGTACCGCGGTGCCGAGTACACCGTCGAGCTGCTGCCCAAGGTGCGGTTGGAGATCCTGGTCGACGACTCCGATGCCGATGACGTCACGGACGTCATCGTCCGGACGGCGCGGACCGGCAAGATCGGTGACGGCAAGGTGTGGACCAGTCCGGTGGAGGCCGTCACCAGGGTGCGCACCGGGGAAGTCGGCTCGGAAGCACTCTAGGGGCGCAGCAAGGGGTCTCACTGCAATGACCACTCATGTCGGGGACTCCTACATCGATCTGCGGGCCGCGCTGCTGGGACGGACCGGAATGACCGGGCCGGCCCGCAGCCGGGCGCTCTCCCGGCTCACCGACGGATGGCTGGTGGAGCTGGCCGCCGATGCCGGGGTGACCGTCGGCGGGGTGGCACTGGTCGCCGTCGGGGGCCACGGCCGCGGCGAACTGTCTCCGTACTCCGACGTCGACCTGATGCTGTTGCACTCGTCGGAGACGCCGGCCGGATACGCCGAAATGATCGCGGAGCGCTTGTGGTATCCCATCTGGGACTCCAAGGTGCGCCTGGATCACGCGGTGCGGTCGGTCGGCGGAGCGCGGCAGGTCGCCCGCTCGGATCTGGCGGATCTGTTGGGAGTGCTGGACATCCGGCACATCGCCGGCGATCCGGACCTCGGTCCGTCGCTGCGGCGAAGGGTGCTCGCCGATTGGCGCTCGGATGCCGGTGCTCGGCTGCCGGAACTGCTCCAGATGAGCCGCACGCGCTGGGATCGCAGTGGTGACCTGGCCTTCGCCACCACCGGTGACCTCAAGAACTCCCGCGGCGGGCTTCGGGACATGGTGACGATGCGGGCAGTAGCCGCCTCCTGGGTGGCGGACTGCCCACATCAGGGCTTGGAGGACGCCCGCGGCGAACTGCTGCAGATCCGAGATGCGCTGCACCTGGTGACCGGCCGGGCCGGCGACCGGCTCCAGGTTCAGGACCAGGACGCGGTCGCCGAGCAGCTCGGCCTCGCCGATCGGGACGACCTGTTGCGCACGGTCTCGGCGATCGGCCGGACCGTTGGCCATGCGGTCGATCTCACCTGGCATCGGGTCAAGCGTGCCCTGGCGCGTCCGTCGATGTCGGGTTCCCGTGCTGAACGGCACCCACTGGCCGACGGCGTGGTGGAGCAGGACGGGGAGGCCGTTCTGGCCAAGGCCGCAGACCCGGCGCACGATCCGGTCCTCCCTCTCCGGGTGGCGGCTGCCGCGGCCCAGGTCGGTATACCGGTCGCTCCCGCGACGCTGGCGCGGGTGGCGAAATGGTGTCCGCCGATGCCGCAACCTTGGCCGGCACAAGCGCTGGACGAGTTCATCCGGCTGCTCGGCTCGGGCGCCGAGCTGGTGCCGGTGTGGGAATCGCTGGACCAGGTGGGACTGATCGGTGCGCTACTGCCGGGCTGGGAACGGCTGCGGTCGATGCCGCAGCGAGATCCGGTACACCGGTTCACCGTCGACCGGCATCTGGTGCAGACCGCCGCCGAAGCCGGCCGACTGGTCCGCCGGGTGGCTCGCCCGGACCTGCTGCTGATCGCCGCGTTGCTGCACGACATCGGCAAGGGCACCGGCGGCGACCACTCGATCGCCGGCGCCGAGCTCGCCGTCGCCGTCTGCACGGCGATCGGCCTCGACGATTCCGACACCGGTGTGATCACCACGCTGGTGCGTCATCACCTGCTGCTGGCCGAGACGGCGCCGCGCCGCGACCCCGATGACCCGGCCACCATCGCGGTGGTCGCCGAAACAGTCGGCGATGCGGGGGTGCTCGACCTGCTGGAGGTGCTGACCGAAGCCGATGCGCTGGCCGCAGGGCCGGCCGCCTGGTCGGACTGGAAGGCACGCCAGGTGGCGCTGCTGGCGGCCAGGGTGCGGGCGGAACTGCAGGGTTGGCCGGCGGTGGGTCCGCAGCAGCTGAGTGTGCTCGAGTCCGCACTGCTGGCCGACGGCGGGCCCGATGTCCGGATCGAGGGCGGCATCGGGGAGGCGAAGATATCGGTAGCGGCGCCGGACCGGATCGGGCTGCTGGCCGACGTGGCCGGAGCGCTCAGCGCCCAACGGCTGACCGTCAGATCGGCCTCGGTTCGCACGGAGAACGGCACAGCGCTGCAGACCTGGTTGGTGGCAGCGGAGTACGGCGACCTGCCGGAGACCACCAGCCTGCGATCGTTCGTCCTCGGCGCCCTCGCCGATCCGTCGGCCGCCAGGGCTGCAGTGGCCAAGAGGGCGACGGCCGCCCGCCGGGCCGGATTCCCGCCCCCGGTCGTCACGGTGGCCGACGGTGCATCTGCATCCGCGACGGTGCTGGAGATCCGGGCCCACGACATCCCTGGGCTGCTGCACACGGCTGCAACGGCCATCGCGGCATTCGGAGTCGCGGTGCTGGCGGCCAGGGCGCACACCTGGGGAGCGGACGCGGTCGATGTCCTCTACCTGCGGGACGCGGGGGGCCGCCCGTTGTCGGCTCGCAGAGCCGAGCTGCTGGCCGGTCAGGTGGCGGCAGCACTGGTGGCAGACCTGCCCGCCAGCTGACCGGGCTAGCCTGTCAGACGTGTTCGAAACTCTCTCCGACCGGCTCACCGGCGTCTTCACCGGCCTTCGTGGCAAGGGCCGGCTGTCGCCCGCCGACATCGATGCGACCTGCCGGGAGATCCGGATCGCGCTGCTGGAGGCCGACGTTGCGCTGCCGGTGGTGCGGCAGTTCATCGCCGCCATCAAGGAACGCGCCACCGACGCCGAGGTCTCGCAGGCGCTGAACCCGGCGCAGCAGGTGATCAAGGTCGTCAACGAGGAACTCATCGGGATCCTCGGCGGCGAAACCCGGCGCCTACAGTTCGCCAAGACCCCGCCGACGGTGATCCTGCTGGCCGGCCTGCAGGGCGCCGGCAAGACCACGCTCGCCGGCAAGCTCGCTCTCTGGCTCAAAGGTCAGGGGCACACGCCGCTGCTGGTGGCCTGCGACCTGCAGCGGCCCAATGCGGTGACCCAGCTGCAGGTGGTCGGCCAGCAGGCCGGTGCACCAGTCTTCGCCCCGGATCCCGGCAATACCGGATCGCTGGGGTCGCAAGCCGCCTCGGCTGGTTTCGGGGATCCGGTCCGGGTGGCGCGCGCCGGCCTGGCCACCGCCAGGGAAAAGATGCACGACATCGTCATCGTCGATACGGCCGGGCGGCTCGGGGTGGACACCGAGATGATGGCCCAGGCAGCAGCCATCCGCGACGCCGTCGACCCGGACGAGATCCTGTTCGTCGTGGACGCGATGATCGGCCAGGATGCGGTGAACACCGCGGAGGCGTTCCAGGCCGGAGTCGGGTTCACCGGTGTGGTGCTGACGAAGCTGGACGGTGACGCTCGTGGCGGCGCCGCACTGTCGATTCGCCAGGTGACGGGTGCGCCCATCATGTTCGCCTCCACCGGTGAGAAGCTGAACGACTTCGACACCTTCCACCCCGACCGGATGGCGGACCGGATCCTCGGCATGGGCGACATGCTGACGCTGATCGAGCAAGCGGAGAAGGTCTTCGATCAGAGCGAGGCCGAGGAGATGGCGGCCAAGTTGGCCGGCGACGACTTCACCCTCGAGGATTTTCTGCAGCAGATGCAGATGCTGAAGCGGATGGGCCCCATCGGCGGCCTACTCGGCATGCTGCCGGGAGCCGGGCAGATGAAGGAGGCGATGGCGAACATCGACGACAGGGACGTCGACCGCACCGCGGCCATCATCCAATCGATGACGCCCTACGAACGCGCCAATCCGAAGATGATCAACGCCTCTCGCAAGCAGCGGATAGCCCGCGGCTCGGGCCAGACAGTGGCGCAGGTCAACTCCCTGGTCAGCCGCTTCTTCGAAGCCCGCAAGATGATGTCCTCGATGGCCGGCCAGTTCGGTATGCGCGGCCTGAAGAACGCCAAGAAGGTCAAGGGGCGGAAAGGCAAGAAGGGCAAGGTTTCCGGGCGCGGGCCGACGCCACCGAAGATGCGCGGGTTGCCGGGCGGCTTCCCGGGCATGCCGGGTGGTCCCGGGATGCCTGGTGCAGCCGGGATGCCGCAGCTGCCTGGTGCAGCCGGGATGCCGCAGCTGCCTGGTGCAGCCGGGATGCCGCAGCTGCCCGGTGCTGCCGGCAGCCGGGGCAAGGCCGGCGGATTCTCCCTGGACGACCTACCCGCGGGCTTCGATCCCAGCCAGATCAAGCTGCCCAAGGGGCAATAGCGCAGCGCGGGTCGTTCGGTACTCCAGCGGCGGAAATGGACCGGGATCAGGCTTGCTACGCGCTCTGGCGTGCCGAACGTCCCGCTCGGGCCACGGACAGTGCGCCTCGTAGCGTCTCGACGACGCCCTCCGGATCTTCGATCAGCATCTTCCAGGTGAACCGCAACACCATCCACCCCGACCGCACCAACGCGTTCTGTCGGAAGCGATCGTTCTCGAAGACAGCCCCGTCGAGCCCGTGGAACCGGCCGTCGATCTCGACCGCAAGTTTCAGTCCGGGAAACGCGATGTCCAAGTAGTAGGTGCGACCGCGACAACGAATGCGATAGTTGGACTTCCACCCTCGGATTCCGGCAGCGCGCAGGATCCGGTGCGCCAGCCTCTCGGCCGCCGACCACGGTTCGTCTCGGGAGTCGAGCAGCAACCGGCGTCGATAGCTGTTTCCGATCCGGTATGGGTTGGCTTTGAGCGCGGCGGACAGATCACCCAATGTGGCGGTCCGACTGCGGAGCACTCGATCGATCGACTCGCCCCCCGTGGCCGGCGCCAGATCGATGGCGGTGAGGGCCGGCACAGTAAGACGAATCTGCTGGCCGATGTCCTGCCACTCAACCGGGATCGTCCGCCGGCTGAACGCGTAGCCGGGTCGCCGCCCGCGAATGTTCGGTCCGGCAAGCTCGACCGGCGAATCCGCCAATTGCGGCCAGAAGGTCAGTCTGGCGGCGGTCGACTGACAGATGACCGCTTCCGGAAAGCGTCGCATCGCGGCCGCGATCCGAACATCGAAGGTGTCCGCGTGGCGGGCATCGACGAAGGTTCCGGGCAGCGCGTCGGCGAGCCGACCTGCGGAGACGGCACGGGCCAGCGACGAGCGCAGGTGCGGCAGTTCACGGCGCAGCAGCACGCCATGGTGAAGTGCGAACAGATCATCCCAACGGTCCATCCGGTCACCCTGGACCTCGATCGTTCTCTCCGTGCTGGTCGGATCCTCCATCTGTGGACAGCCGACGCCGTGTGGACAAGTTGCACCGGAACGTTCGGTACTCCGATGGGCCGACAACACCGTTGCGGATGAGCGATTCGTCATCTGGCGTACCGAACATTCCGACCCCACTCGAGCGACCGTGAACTCCCCACGGCAGGCGCCGCCACAATGGACGTCGTGAGCACCGAGCGCTGGCACCTCATCGGCACGGATGCGGCGACGGGCGAACCGGTCGATCGCTGGATGGCCGAAGGGGTGTTCGTCGACGGCCCGGTGGCCGGCGCACAGCGGCTCGGCGGTTGGACGCTGCCCGGTCTGGTGGACGCCCACTGCCACATCGGCTACTCGATGGACGGCCCCACTGATGTGGCCACCGCCGAGCGGCAGGCCATCACGAACCTGGCCGCCGGCGTGCTGGCCATCCGGGATTGCGGGTCGCCGATCGACACCCGGCCGCTGGTCGGCCGCGACGACCTGCCGGTGCTGATCCGCGCCGGCCGGCACATCGCCCGACCGAAGCGGTACATCCGCGGCCTGGGCGTCGACCTGGAGGATCCCGCCGACCTGCCGGCCGAGGTGGCCCGTCAGGTCCAGGACGGCGCGGGGTGGATCAAGCTGGTAGGGGACTGGATCGACCGCAGCATCGGCGATCTCGCGCCGCTGTGGCCCGACAAGGTGCTCGCCGAAGCCATCGCCGTGGCCCACGCCGGGCGAGCAAGGGTGACCGCGCACGTGTTCGCCGAGGACGCCCTGCCGGGCCTGCTCGCCGCGGGCATCGACTGCATCGAGCACGGAACCGGCCTCACCGACGACACCATCGACGAGATGGCCCGCCGCGGCGTGCATCTGGTGCCGACCCTGATCAACATCGCGAACTTCCCGTCCTTCGCCGATGCCGCCACCCGCTTCCCGGCGTACGCCAAGCACATTCGCGACCTGCACGAGCGCCATCGGGACACCTTCGCCGCCGCCGTCGAAGCCGGTGTCCCGGTGCACGCCGGGACCGACGCCGGCGGGTTCGTGGAGCACGGCCGAATCGCCGACGAGGTGATCGCGCTGACCGGGATCGGGCTGTCCACCCGCGCAGCGTTGCGGGCGGCCTCGCAGCGGGCCCTGGCCTGGCTCGGCGTGCCCGCCGGTGCCGTCGGCGATCCGGCCGATCTGGTCGTCTACTCGGCGGACCCGGCGGACGATCCACAGACCCTGCGACACCCGCTCGCGGTGTTCCGGGCCGGTCACCGGATGGGCCCGCCATGACCGCCGGCGGGCAGGTTGTCAGTCCACCGGCCCCGCCGCTGCGGGTGAAGGTGGCGCGCTGGCTGTTGGTGGGGATCCTGGCCGCGGTGCTGGTGATCGTGCTGTGGCCGTCCCGACCGGACGCCGCCGGGCAGTCGTCACTCGAGCACTGGTTCGCCGATCTGCACGCGCGCGGACTGCCCGGCTGGATCGGCTTCCGCCTGGTCGAGTTCTCCGCAAATGTGGTGATGTTCGTCCCGTTGGGCGTGCTCGGGGTGCTGGCGCGGCCGCCGTTCCGGGCGGTCGTGGTGGTGGCGTGTTGCGCGGCACTCTCGGTGGCCGTCGAACTCTGGCAGTGGCTGCTGATCCCTGGCCGCACCGGCGACTACCGCGACGTGATGGCCAACATCGGCGGAGCCGCTCTCGGCGTTCTGTTGACCGCGCGGTTGCGGGCGCACCGGCCCGGTCACAGCCGCAGGTAGGCGTCCGGGCCGACGGTGTCCGATCGCACCAGACCGGCGGCGTCGGACACCGTCCGGGCCGCCCCGCCGCCATCGGGGCCTCTGGTGGTGACGAGTAAGCGCTCGCCGATGACCGCAGCGACCAGCCGCTCGTTCGTCACCGCGGTCATCATCTGGCACAATAATGCCCGTCACGGCTGCCGTCCGGCCCTCTCACCGGGGGTGGCCGCCAACAGTGTGTCCAGCGGCGCTGTCCCCACGCGTCGGCCGGGCGCGCACCCACGGCGGGTTTCCGCCACTCGTATCGAGGAGAAGTCCACCACAGTGGCTGTCAAGATCAAGCTCGCCCGTTACGGCAAGATTCGCGAGCCGTATTACCGCGTCGTCGTCGCCGATTCCCACACCCGGCGCAGCGGCCGTGCCATCGAGACCATCGGTCGGTACAACCCGAAAGCCGACCCGAGCATCATCGAGATCGAGTCCGAGCGTGCACAATACTGGCTCGGCGTCGGTGCGCAGCCCACCGAGGCAGTCGTCGCGCTGCTGTCGGTGACAGGCGACTGGCAGACGTTCAAGGGATTGCCTGGTACCGAGGGCAGCCTGAAGCCGCAGCCGGAGAAGGTCGACAAGCGGGCCCTCTACGACGCTGCCATCGCCGCCGCCGGTGGTCGCACCGAAGACGGTTCCGGCGCCACCACAGCGCGGAGGAGGGCCGCCCCCAAGAAGGCAGAACCGGCCGATGCCGCTCCGGCCGACGCCGCTCCCGCCGACGCCGCTCCCGCCGACGCCGCTCCCGCCGGTGCCGCTCCCACAAAGGCGCCCGCCGCCGCTCCGGCCGCCGTCCCGCCGGCCGATGCGGATGCCGCAGTGCCCGTTGTCGCAGCGCCCGTCGCCGCCGAGCCCTCGGCTGCAACACCCGCCGCCGACACCGAGGTCGCCGAGCCGTCGCAGGGAGCTGCGGCTGAGCCCGCAGCCAACTCCGGCGGCACGTCAGAAACCGCGGAAACCGATGGGGCACCGTTCGGCGAGGGATCGCACGCTCCGCTGGACGGTGACGCCCAGCCGGAAGGGTTCCCGATCAAGGGCAACGCATCCTCGAAGCTGTACCACCGTCCAGGTACCCCGTTCTACGACTCGACGATCGCCGAGGTCTGGTTCGCCAGTGCCGAAGCGGCCGAGGTCGCCGGCTTCGCGTTGCCGAAGTCGCAGCAGGACGGCGACGAATCACCGGCGGAGTCGGAGTAGTGAGCATGCTGCCCGAGGCGCTGGAGCATCTGGTCCGCGGAATCGTCGACAACGACCAGGACGTCAAGGTCGACATGACCACTGGGCGCCGCGGCCGCACCCTGCAGGTCAGGGTCCATCCCGACGACCTCGGCAAGGTCATCGGCCGCGGAGGACGAACCGCCACCTCATTGCGAACCGTGATGGCAGCGGTGGGCGGCCGTGGCATCAGGGTCGACGTGGTCGACACCGACCGCGACGCCGACCACACCAGCCGCTGAGGTCGCTGCCGATGGATGTCCTGGTCGGCCGGATCGGCCGTCCGCACGGGGTTCGGGGCGAGGTCACCGTTCAGGTGCACACCGACGATCCCGACTCCCGGTTCGCCGCCGGCTCGGTGCTGGTCACCGACCCGGCGGAGGCCGGGCCGCTGACGATCGCGCGTTCCAGGTTCAGCGGGGGCGTCATGGTGGTCGGTTTCGAGGGCTTCGACGATCGCGTCGGCGCCGAGAAGCTCCGCGGCACCCAGCTACTGATCGATACCGACGACCTACCGGACATCGGCGACCCGGAGGAGTTCTACGACCACCAGCTGATCGGTCTTGTGGTCAGGGGCCCGTCCGGTGAGCAGCTGGGCAGCGTCACCGATGTGCTGCACCCCCCCGCCGCTCCGGTGCTCCAGGTGCGCACCCCCGCCGGTGACGCCGTGCTGGTGCCGTTCGTCACCGCTATCGTGCCCGAGGTGCTGCCCGCTGACGGTTATCTGGTCGTGGATCCACCCGACGGCCTGTTCGGCGCCGACCCGGCGGAGTAGGCGACGCGGTGCGTATCGACGTCATCACCATCTTCGGCGAGTACCTGACGCCGCTGCGGGAGTCGTTGCTCGGCAAGGCCATCGACGCCGGTCTGCTGCAACTGGCCGTGCATGACCTCCGGCAGTGGGCCTCCGACCGACACCGGACGGTCGACGCTGCGCCGTACGGCGGCGGCCCTGGAATGGTGATGAGACCGGACATCTGGGGTGCCGCCCTGGACGTCGTGACGGCCGGCGCCGCACCGATCTTGATCGTGCCCACCCCCGCGGGCCGGCCGTTCAACCAGGCGGTGGCCGACGAGCTTTCCCAGCTGCCGCACCTGGTGTTCGCCTGCGGGCGCTACGAGGGCATCGATCAACGAGCGATCGACGACGCGGCCACCAGGATTCCGGTTCGTGAGCTCTCCATCGGGGACTACGTGCTGGCCGGCGGGGAGGCGGCCGTCCTGGTGATGGTGGAGGCGATTGCCAGGCTCATCCCGGGAGTGTTGGGAAATCCGGATTCGGCGGTCGACGACACGTTCGGCGCCGGACTGCCCGGATTGCTGGAGGCACCGGCGTACACCCGGCCGCCGGATTTCCGTGGTCTCGCGGTCCCCGAGGTGTTGCTCGGCGGGAACCACGCTGCAATCGTCCGCTACCGCCGGGACGAGTCGTTGCGGCGCACCGCTTCCCGTCGGCCCGAGCTGCTCGCATCGCTGACCGCGGAACAGCTGGACGAACGTGATCTGGAAGTGCTCACCCAGATCGGAGCCACGCCGCCGCCAGGTCTGACCGAACGGGTGGCTGCGGAACGGGCGGCTCGGGCGGCTCGGGCGGCAAAGACGGCGGCCAGGTCCAGGCGCGGCCGGCAGGGTGGCGCGGACGGCTCCCGGGGCCCGGACGACGGCTCGGTCACACCCGTAGTCGAACACGCCTAGATCAGAACGATGCAGGACGATCACGGTTTGCGCGCAACCAACAGATCGCGGCGGATGGAGGAATCCACTCGGTGGGCGAACCGCAGGAACTCCGGCGCCTCAACCGGCTGCAGTCCGGATCCGGCGGCAATGTCACACAGCTCTCCGCGCTCGAGGCCCCAAGTGTTCCAAGCGATTCCCAGCGCGCCGCCGCGGCGCAACTGATCTGCCCAGACCGGTATCGCCTGCCGCAACAGCGCATCCGGGGAGCGGCGACGGTCGGTGCCCGTATGGCTGCCGTGCACCACCCCATACGGCGCGTCGGTGACGATGACGTCGAAGGTGCGTCTACCGAACAGCTTTGCGGAATCCCGGCCGTCCCCGGTGAAGACGGTCAGTTCGAGCGGCCGGGAATCGCGGGGTCGCACCGTGACGTGCAACCGTTTGCCGATTGCCCGCCCCTCCCGCCGCACCGGCGACAGGTCCGCGTGGTGCGAGATCCGTTTGCGCTTGAGATAGGTCTTGAGGAAGGCGGCGTAGGCATCGACCATGCTCGCGTCGGCCTCCACGCCGGCGGCGTCGTGACCGAGCGTCCACGCCGTGGACAACGTCGTCCCCCTGCCGCACAACGGATCCAGCACCGTGTACGGCGGCTGCCGGTGTACGGCAGCCAATGTCACGTTGAGCATCAACCTGGTGAACTGCTCGTTTGTCTTGCCCTGGTATTTCGGGATGCCGACCAGATCGTCGGCGAACACATCGGTCGACGGGATCGGCACCGGCTCCAGCAGATCGCCGCGCCGCCGGAACACCGCAAAAACGTTGGATAAACGTGACAGCCCAACGGGTTCCAGCGTCGGAGTGGTGAACTCCAAGTAATCCACACCGGCGATGGTGACCGGCGTGATGCCCGTTGCGCACGGACAGAGCAGCGCCAGCTCGGCGGCCGCGATGTCCGGGGCTCCGGCGGCATAGACCCGGTTCGCCGACGGGGCGAGCAGGATCAGGTAGCCGGGCACCGGGCAATCGTAGGGCGCGCAGCGCTGGCGGACTGCAATCCGGCTTTCCGATGACGGCAGCAGTTCACCCTCCAATCGCGTCAGCCGTACATCAGCGGGTGACGACGGTGAACCCGCCGGGCAGCACGAGCACCAGAGGGCTGGCGCCCCAAGACTTGAAACTCACCAGCCGGCGGCCGTTGCGGTCGTAGGAGCTGACCGTCGCCTTTCCGGTGCCGGCGATGGCAACCCGCCGAACCTCGACAGTGCGGGACTTGCTGGACAGCACCGCGGTGGCATGCCCGTTGCCGCTGGCGACCAATGATGCGACCTCGGGCATCACCAGCAGGTTGTCGATACGTCCGGTGCCGTCGTAGGTGCGAGCCGTCACCGTAGTGGCGGCGGCCGGTGCGACGGCGCCCAGATCGACCGGTGTCAGCTTGCCGACCGCCGGAGCCTTGCCTTGCGCGCCGACCCGGCCGTAATGCACCGAACCGGTCGCCCGGCCGCCGAGGTCGAAGACGGTGCGCGCGGACGATCCCGATACCAGCTCGACCACCGGCTGCACCAGCCGCGGCTGGGACGCCGCGGGCAGTGCCCAGCTCACGGCGCTGCCAGGGCCGGCCACTACCAGCGCGCCGCTCCACTGCGACTCGCCGGTCCACGCGGATCCGGCTGCGCGACAACGGCATTGCCGGTGAGGCTGCCGCTTTCCGCCTCCACCACCGTGAGCCCGTCCCGAACCGACACCGCCGCCGACGACCCGGCCAATGCGGCGAGGTCGCGGTTGGCGTCCAGAGCCTGCATGGTCAGCAGGCCGTGGATGGTGGACTCAGCGCCGGAGTTGCGGTTGACGGTGCCGTCGGCCTGCACCCCGTCATAGGTGACGCCGGTGGCCGGGTCGTACACCGGGAGGCCAGCCGGGTTGGCGCCGAAGAACCAGCCGGCGGCAATGCCGGCCAGGTCGCGGATGCCGTCCCGGTGACCGGCTGTGCCGACGGCCAGCAGGGTCTGCACCCTGGCGTCGGCTCCGTAGGCGATCTGCGTGCCGTCGGTCGGGGACGGCAGCAGACCGTTGACCGGACCGGTGGACGTCAGTAGCTGCGGCGTGAAGCCGGCGGCATCGCCGATCGCGGGATCCAGCAAGGACTTCCGTCCGAGAGCGGCCGATGCTGCGGCAAGCCCCGCCCCCATCTGTGAACCCCATGCATGCCAATCGGAGCGGGACAGCGCCCAGGGCAGCAGCGCCCGGTAGGGCCAGGTCGTGGTGCTGCCGGCAGACATCTCGGCGACCCCGCGGGAAAGCTTGGACAACGCGTCCCTGGCCGCCGGCGCGCCTGGCCCTCGGGCTGACACGTATGCCGCCAACCCCAGCATGGCTTCCGACGATGCGTCCGCACCGTCGACGATCAACCACCTCGGCACCCTCACCCCGTGGATGATCTGGTACGTCCCGTACCGGGTGAGGGTGTCGCGGCCCAACGCCTTCACCGAGAGCTGCATCCGGCCGGCCAGGAACGCCGCGAACGCCGGATCGGAATGCCGGAAGGCGGCATAACCCTCGCCGAACGCCCACAGAGTGCGGGCCAGCCAGTACGACTGGTCGGAGTCGGAGGGGTTCGGCGAGTCCGCCGGGGTCGGGCTCGGTGTTAGCGAGCCGTCGGGCTGCATCCACAACACCACCTCGCCCGCCTTGGGTCCGGTCAGTGTCTGGAAGTAGGCAAGGCCGCGGAGCTGCTGGTGGGCCTCATTTCTGGCTCGGAGATCGCCGGTGGCCCGCCACTGTCGCAGATAGACAACTGCGGCTCTGGCGATGTCGTCGGCGTCGTAACTGCCTTGGCCCCAGGTGTTCGTCGCGGCGTCATACGCGCCGCCGCCGACCCGCTGGAAGGTGCCGCCGTCCCGGGCGTCCGCGTACACCCACAGCACGCCGATCTTCGGTTCCTGCGCCAGGCGGTAGGTGGTGTGTGCTGCCCCGGATTTGACCGTGACCCTGTCGGTAAGGAAGTCGAGGTGCCTGAGATTCGTCAGCGGCATCGAATGACGTGCTGGTGTCCCGGTGATGGCCGTAGCGGTGGTAGTCGCGGCGGTGGTGGTCGCGGCGGCCGGGGCCGTCAGCATGCCTGTCGCCATCGCTGCGATGGCGAGTACAGCGCCTGCCCTGGTCTTCATGGCGTTGCTCCTGTCCTGGTCAGTTCGGCGACGCCGATCTTGGAATCGGCCATTCCGTAGAACACGAAGGTGCGGTCGTCGATCGTTTCGATGGCGGTGGGAAAAACGACATTCGGCACGATCCCGATGCGTTCGGCGTCGGTTTCCGGTGCCAACAAAGGCTTCTCGGTCCGGGCGATCACCTGTGACGGATCGTCGGCCGACAGGATCATCGCGCCCGCCGAATAGAAGACCTTCTGCTGCTGCTCGAATCCGGCGGCCAGCGCCCCGGCCACTCCGTGATGGACCAGCAACCATCCCTCCGGGATGCGGATCGGGGCCGGACCAGCACCGATCTTGAGCGCCTCGAACTCGTGCACCGGCTGGGCGACCAGCCGGTGGCCGTGAAGGTGTGCCAAGTTGCCGACGGAGCGGGCCACGGCGTCCACCGGAACGTAGGAGATCCAGATGCCCGGCCGATCATCCTCCAGACCGGCCGGCAGTGGACTGCCGGCACCGGGCGAGATCCACTCCAGGTCCCACATCGGCCGGTGCAGGGCTGCGTAGCAGAGCTGACCGTCCGGGCCCGGCACCGGCTCCGGAAAGAACACCACATCCTTGTTCGGGTACAGGTTCAGGTCGGCGTCCAGGTCCTGCTGGAACTCGAAGTGCAACGGCCCCAGGCGTTCCCAGTTCCGCAGATCCGCAGAGACCGCAAGCGCCGCTCTCGGGCCCAGCGGCCCGTAGGCGACGTAAGTCATCACGTGCAGGCCGAGATCGGCCAGCCAGGTGGTACGCGGATCCTCCACGCCGCCATGCTTTACACCCTGCTCCCATCCGGCATCCGGCTGCAGCACGATGCCCTCACGATGCACGCCGACCGGAACGCCGGCGTCCGTCCTGACCGCGGCCAGTCCGACTCGGGAGACATTGCCGGCGGCGACCAGCCGGGGGAGCAGGAACAAGGTGCCGTCGGGTGTGCGTCCGCTGCCAGGGTTCAGCACCCCTTCGACCTCGTGGGGATCGTCCGGGTCCGGCGTCATCACCACGCCAAGACGGCTCAGTGCGTACGGGACGTGCGAGGAAACAGCCACAACTATCCTTTCACGCCGGATCCGAGATCCGTCGATACGAATTGACGTTGGAACGCGATGAACAGCACGATCACCGGCACCGCCAGCACGACGGCACCGGCCAGGATCGCACCGAACGGGTTCGCGGTGCTGGCTGCAACCGTGGAGATGTAGTTGGCCAGTGCCACCGCAAGTGGTTGCTTGGCCTGCTGTTTAGTGATCAGGAACGGCCACAGAAACTCGTTCCACGGACCGATGAAGGTCAGCAGCACAGCGGTCAACAGTGCGGGACGGACCAGCGGGAGGGCGATCGACCACAACGTGCGCAGTTCGCCGGCACCGTCGATGCGAGCCGCGTCGAACAGTTCCTTGGGCAGTTGCATGAAGTATTGCCGGAAGATGAACACCGCCGTCGAGTTGATCGCGAACGGAAGGATCATCCCGAGATAGTTGTCGCCGAGACCGTAGTCCCGGGCGATCAGCACGTACAGCGGAATCATCAGCAGCTGGAACGGGATCACCTGCACCAGCAGCAGCGCCCCGAAGACGGTGCCGCGACCGCGGAACCGGAGCATTGCCAGCGCATAACCGGCGAGCACCCCGAACACGATGGTGAACAGAAGTACCCCACCGGTGAAGATGCCCGAGTTGACCAACGACTGGCCCAGGTTCAACCGGGAGTTGATCGCGACGTAATTGGCGCCGGTGACGGTGCCGACCTGCGGGAAGGCACCGGCGATCGAGGTGTCCGGCTCGGTCTGCAGCGAGCCGACGATCATGTAGTAGAAAGGGAAAAGGAACACCAACGCACCGACTATCAGCGCGCCGAGCATCAGTGCCCGCTGCCCCCGACCGGCCTTGCGCGTGCCGGTGCGGGCGACCGGGTCGTTCTCGGTGAGTGTCATCGCTCGTTCCGTTCCGAGATGCGGCGATTGACGACCGCAATGATCAATACGCAGATCACCAGCACCACGCCGATCGCCGAGGCCACGTCGGGGTTCCCCTGTTGAATCCCCTTCTGGTACATCAGGAGCACGGGGGAGGTGGACGACCCGTCCGGACCACCGCCGGAGGTCAGCAGATAGGGCTCGGTGAACAGGTTCGCGCCGGTGATGATGGCCAGCAGGACGACCAGGCCGGTGGCCGGCCGGACTCCAGGGACGGTGACGTTCAGGAAGGTCTTCCAGCCGTTCGCACCGTCGGTCGACGCCGACTCGTACAGTTCCTTGGGCACGTTCTGCAATGCCGCCAGGTACAACAAGATGAAGAATCCCAACTGTTTCCAGGTGACGAACAGCGCGATCAGCGGCATCGCCCAGGTCGAACTCACCAACCACGACGGGTCAGGGGCCAGCGGACCGAGGATGTGGTTCACCAAGCCGCCCGAGCTGAACAGAAACAGCCAGACACCCACTACGGCGACACTGGCTGTGACGTACGGGATGTAGAAGGCGACCCGGAAGAAGGTGCGGCCGCGGATCGCCTTGTTCAGGGCGGTGGCCAGGACGAGCGACAGCACCACCGTCAACGGCACGTTAATGATCATGAAGACGGCGACATGCCGGAACGAAGCGAGCACGGCCGGGTCCGACAGCACCGTCTTGTAATTCTCCAGACCGACGAACGGCCGGGGGACGCTCACCCCTGGTGCGCTGAAGAAGTAATCGTGAAAACTCATCCATACGGCGAACACCAACGGTACGGCGAAAACCGCAGCGATGTAGACGGCATATGGAAGCGCCAGCAGGATGCCGACCGGCTGCACGCCCAGAAGCTTGGCGCGCCAACCTGTCTCGGCCCCCGCCCCCAGCCCGGGTGCAGACTCGGGCGAGGTCGGGGCTGCCAGAACGCGGACGTTACCCTTCGTCGGTGCAGACAGCGGGCCGAGGGACATGACGCCGCCTTCAGGACTGTCCGGCGAGCTGATCGATCTTGCCGGCCGCGTCCGTGAAGGATTTCTGGACATCTGCCCTACCGAAGATCACCGCCGAGGTCCAGGTGTCCCTGAACGTCTGCCAGATCTGCACCGAGTTCGCCACGTTCGGCACCTCGACGGTGCGGGCGGCCTGGTCGGCGAACAGCTTGTACTGCGGGTTCTTGGTGAAGTAGTCCGCGAACGCTGTCGTCAGATCCTTGCGCAGCGGCATCTGTCCGGTGAGGTCCAGCAGCTTGCCGTCCTGCTCCTGTGAGGTGGAGAACTTGAGGAAATCCCAGGCGGTCGCACGGTTCTGGCATGACGAGTACATCGCGATGTTCTTCGCGTCGGAAAAGGTGTGGGTGGCGCTTGCTGTCATCCCCTTGGAGGTGGGTACCGGCACAACGCCCCAGTCGACCTTGCCCTTGTAGACCGAGATGGCCCACGGGCCGACGGTCGACATGGCGGCCAGGCCGTCGGCGAACGAGTCACCCTGGTAGGCCTCGGTGCCGGCGAGTTTGCCTGCGTAGATCTGCTTCCAGAAGTTGATCACGTTCATCGCCTCGGGGGAGGCGACCAGGCTCTTGCCGTCGACGACGAGTTGCTTGCCGCCGGATTCGGCCGCGAACATCGGGTAGAAGTCGAACCAGGGCTGATAGAAGTCGCTGGACGGCGACGGGTAGATCGCGAACTTCGCGGCCTTGGAGTCGACGATCTTCTTGGCGGTGGCCAGGAACTCGTCGTAGGTGGCCAGCGGTGGCTTGGCGGTGTCGATGCCGGCCTTGGTGAAGATCTTCTTGTTGAAGAAGATCATCACGGGATTCGACTTCCACGGCATTTGATAGTTGTGGCCGTCCTTGCTCTGGTACTGCTTGGCGGTGTCCCCGGTGCGGCCCTCGATGTAGCTGACGCCGTCGGCGAATCCGTTCAGGTCCACCAACCCGCCCTGCTTCTGGAACTGGGGCACTGCGGCCGGCGAGGTGTTGTAGATCAGGCACGGCGTGGTGCCGGCGGTGATGCCGGCGCCGATCACCTCTTCGGAGGACTTGCCGGCGGGGATCTCCTCGGCGGTGACCTTCTCGTTGGGGTGGGCGGTGTTCCACGCCGCCACCACCTGCTTGCCGAAAGCGACCTCCTGTTGGTTGTTCGAGTACCAGATCTTGATCTCGCCGCGGGCGGTGTTCTGGCTCGCTGCGCCGCCGCCGCCGCCGCTGCTGCTGGAGCCGCAGGCCGACAGGGCAATGGCTCCGGTGATCAGCGCGGTCAGTCCGAGTGCTAGTCGTTTCATTGGTGGGACTCCTTCTCTGGTGGATCCGGGGCGCCAGCACGATGCGCTGGCTCCGGGATGGGCTTGCTGGTGGGGGTACCGGCGGTGCGTGACGGGCGGGCAGTCGATTCCCTGGCCACGAACTCCGCCGGTGACAGGTGCACATCGGCTGGTTCGATGCCGGCCAGCAGCTCGAGCAGAGCAGTGGCGGCGGCGCGCCCCCAGCCGTAGGCATCGGTGCGGACCGTCGCCAACGGCGGATGCAGATGCGCGGAGAGCTCGGTGTCGTCGAAGCCGATGACGGAAAGGTCGGCCGGGATGCGGAATCCGCGGCGATGGGCGACAGCCATCCCGGCGACCGCCATCAGGTCGTTGGCGTACAGGATTGCCGTGGGGCGATCGGCGCGGTCCAGCAGCGTCCGGGTAGCCGCGGCGCCGGCGGCGGCGGTGAAGTCCGTCTCGACGAGTTGGTTCGGCTGCAGCCCGGCCCGCGTGAGCACGCTTGCCCATTCGCGACGTCGACCGACAGCGTGCAGATATCTGGACGGGCCCGCGACGTGGGCGATCCGGGTGTGGCCGAGCCGCACCAGGTGCTCGACGGCGTTCCGGAAACCACCGGTGTCGTCGAGACAGACGGCCGGAAGGGAGCTTTGCACCGTTGGCCGGTTCAGGGTGACCGCCGGCAGGCCCAGTTCGGCCAGCAGTGCCGGTCGAGGGTCGCGGACGCGGAGGTCGGACACCAGCACGCCGTCGACCCGGCCGTGGGCGAGTTCGGTGTAGGCCGCACGTTCGGCCTTCGCATCCGGGACGAACCGCAGCAGCAGCGCCTGACCGGCCGGCGCGATGACGGATTCCACGCCGGCGACGAACGGCGGGAAGAACGGGTCGGAGCGCAGTAGGTCGGGCTGGCGTGCCAACACCATTCCCAGCGCCCCGGTCCTGCTGCTGGCCAACGAACGTGCCGTGTGACTGGGCGAGAAGCCGAGATCGTCGGCGGCTTCCAGTATTCGGTTCCTGGTCCCGTTGCTGACGCCCGGCTTACCGTTCAGCGCGAAGCTGACGGCCCCCTTCGACACTCCGGCGCGCGCAGCCACATCGGAGATCGTCGGCTTCGGTGCCATGCTGCCTGCTCTCGATGGTCGGCTGTGACCTGAGCTGTCGTCGGTTCAGCTAAACCGGTTTACGCATCTAAACCGGTTTATCGGGTCCGCGTCAAGAGCCGGCGATGGTTCGAACCGGGTGATGGCAGCAGCGAGACTGATCCGGGAGAGCTGGCGGCCGCGGGTGATTTCGTGATCCACCCGGCTTGGTGGCAAACTGGGTCGGTTGCCACCTGCAGGTTGGTTCCGTGCTGCCCGCGCATGGCGACACCACCGAAGTCGACCCACCGAAGTCGACCCCACCGAAATACCGGAGCTCGGCGCCCGCGCCGCGCTCCGTGCCGTCCCGCCCAACCTGGGGCCGGGCGTGACCATCGCGAGTTGCACGACGCCGAGTGAAGAGGAAACACCCATGAACACCCTGGACGCCCTGGACGCCGCCTCACTGCGGAGGGACATCCCGGACTTCCGTCCCGGCGACACCGTGAAGGTGCACGTCAAAGTCATCGAAGGCACGCGCTCACGGATCCAGGTCTTCGCCGGTCACGTCATCCGCCGGCAAGGCGGTGGCATCCGCGAGACGTTCACCGTTCGCAAGGTCAGCTTCGGCGTGGGCGTCGAGCGCACCTTCCCGGTGCATTCGCCCAACCTGGACCGGATCGAGCTGGTCACGCGTGGCGACGTACGCCGCGCCAAGCTGTACTACCTGCGCGAGCTGCGCGGCAAGGCGGCCAAGATCAAGGAGAAGCGCGACACTGCGCGCTGACCAGGATACCGTCGTCTGGCCCACGGTTCAGGCACGTAGCCTGTCCACTGATGAACGAGCCATGGCACGCCCGCGCCGACTCCGACGCCACCGAGTCTGACGCGGGCGTTGCTGTACCCGCCGACCCCACTTCACCCAGCGACGGCGATGCCGCCCAGCAGGCGCCGGCTCACCGGATCGGTGGACCCGGCGTGTCCGCTACGGCATCCGTCCCAGCCGGGACCAGGGCCGGCGTCGACGTCGACGAGGGTGTCGAGCCGGCCGACGGGGGCGGTCGTTCGGCCGACGGGGGCGGTCGCTTGGCCGACGGTGCCCACCGGGAGGACAACGCCGAACACACCGCCGCCGTTCAGCGGTGGCGGGAGAAGTCCAGACGCCGACGGAAGCCGCCCACCAAGCGCCCGTGGTGGATCGAGGTGCCCCTGTTGCTGGTCACCGCGTTCGTGCTGACGTTCCTGATCCAGACCTTCTTGTTCAAGGTGTACTACGTGCCGTCCGGTTCGATGGAGCAGACGTTGCACGGTGTGGAGTCGGGCGGCGACCGCATCCTGGTGAACAAGGTGATCCACGACTTCAGCGATCCGAACCCCGGCGACGTGGTGGTGTTCAAGGGACCCCCGAGCTGGGCACCGGAGGCCAACATTCCCGGTCCGAGCAACTGGCTCGGGAAACTCGGCCAGGCCGTCGGTTCGGTGGTCGGCATCGCGCCGCCGAACGAGAAGGACTACGTGAAGCGGGTGATCGCGGTCGGTGGTCAGACCGTGAAGTGTTGCGATGCCACCGGGAACGTGATGGTCGACGGGGTGGCGCTGAACGAGCCGTACATCTACGAGCCTTTGCAGTTCATTCCCGGTGTCCGCGACTGCAGCCGGGCGCACCTTGCGGAGGCCGCCCGGATCAACGTGTCACAGCGCTGTTTCGGGCCGGTGACCGTGCCGGTCGGCCAGCTGTGGGTGATGGGCGACCATCGCTCCAGATCCGCGGATTCGTCCTACCAGTGCCAGGGCGGGGGCGACCCGGGTAGCTGCCAGGGCCCTGTCCCGGTTGCCGACGTCGTCGGCAAGGCGATCTTCATCATCATGCCGATCTCCCGCTGGGACACCATCGGTGATCCGAAGATCGACCACCGCAACGGCGGGTGACGCTGATGACGGTTGTTCCGCAGCGTTCGCTCAGCGCGGCCCGGAGGTCGCTGTACCGACCCAGCCTGCGGCTGGAGAAGTCTCTGCTCCGTGACGGCTGTCTGCGGCTGGCCGCGATGGACGAGGTCGGAAGGGGCGCGCTCGCCGGGCCGGTGACGATCGGAGTGGTGGTGGTGACCGAACGGATCGGCCGGGTGCCCGACGGTCTGCGGGACTCCAAGCTGCTCACTCCGGCTGCCCGCGAGTCGCTGATCTCCCCGGTGCGCCGATGGGCCAAGGAGTTTGCGGTCGGCCACGCCACGGCTGTGGAGATCGACGCTGTCGGGATCATGGCGGCGTTGCGGGCAGCCGCTCGGCGGGCGCTCCGCCAGCTGGACGCGGTCGACGCGATCCTGCTCGACGGCAAGCACGACTATCTGGCTCCGCCGGAGGCGTGCCGGCCGTCGTTGTTCGATGAACTCTCGGGATCGCCGTCGATGCAGCCGGAGAAGACCGGACCGCCGAGACCCCCGGTGCATCTGAAGGTGAAGGCCGACCTCACCTGCGCCGCCGTCGCCGGCGCCAGTGTGCTGGCCAAGACCGAGCGGGATCGGTTGCTCACCGGGCTCGACCCGTACTTCCCCGAGTACGCGTTCGCGGTGAACAAGGGCTACGGGACGCCCGAACACCTGGCCGCCCTACGGATGCACGGTCCGAGTGCCGTGCACCGCCGCAGTTGGCGGCTGGTGAGTGATGATGGAACGGACCGCCAGGATTATCCCGACAGGTCTTCCGGCAGTGTTCCCGGCAGTGCTCCCGACAGCTTCTTGGACAGCTTCTCCGGCAGCGAGGCAGAAATGGTGGGTCAGTGAGCGCCGAGGATCTTGAGCAGTACGAAACGGAGATGGAGCTTTCGCTGTACCGCGAGTACCGCGACATCGTCGGCCAGTTCGCCTATGTGGTCGAGACCGAACGACGCTTCTACCTCTGCAATGCCGTCGACCTTCAGGTGCGCAACCCCGAGGGCGACATGTACTTCGAGGTGCGGATGTCCGACGCCTGGGTCTGGGACATGTACCGGCCGGCGCGATTTGTGAAGAACGTCAGGGTGGTGACGTTCAAGGACGTCAATGTCGAAGAGCTCGACAAGCCCGACCTCCGGCTGCCCGACAGCATCGAGTAGTCCACATACCCCGATCCATCCACATTCCCGGCCGGCCGGGTGCTGTGATCCCGGCAAGTCCGCCATTCTTCGGTGACCCGGCGACCGGTCGGCGGGGGCCGTCCGGATGGGGGAGCAGCGTGGGTGGATCGGGCACGGTGGGTGGATCGGGCGCCGCGGGTGGATCGGGCGCCGCGGGTGGATCGGATGCAGCGGGTGGATCGGGCGCCGCGGATGGATCGGATGCAGCGGATGATTCGAACGCGGTGTGCAGCCGGAATGCGGTGCACGGGCGGAACATACGGGGGGAATCGGCCATACCCGGCCGCCCGGTCGATCCGCGCCGGGATCTGGGTCGGCGTGGGGAAGACCTTGCCGCGGAGTACCTGACCGATCTGGGTCTGGTCGTCCTTGAGCGGAACTGGCGGTGCCGCGAGGGCGAACTCGACATCATCGCCACCGACGGCATCGGCCGGGTCTACTTCTGTGAGGTGAAGACCCGCAGCGGCGAGGGTTACGGGATTCCGGCCGAATCGGTGACGCGGGGCAAGCGCCGCAAGATTCGGCGGCTGGCGACCCTCTGGTTGTCGACGCATCTCAGCCACTGGCGACCCACCCAGTTCGACGTGATCGCGGTGTTGTGGCCGCCCGGTGGCGATCCGCGGATCACCTACCTGCCCGGAGCGTTCTGATGGCGCTGGCGCGCACCTGGTCGGTAGCCCTGGACGGAGTCTCCGGGCATCTCATCCAGGTGGAGGCTGACCTGGCCGGCGGGTTACCGGGCACAACGGTGATCGGGCTGGGGGACGCGGCGGTGTATCAGGCGAGGGATCGAGTGCGCGCTGCGGTGATGAATTCCGGCTGTAAGTGGCCGGACAAGCGCATCACCCTCGCCCTGTCGCCGGCCGCGCTTCCGAAGAAGGGCGCCGCCTACGACCTTGCGCTCGCGGTCGCGCTGCTGGAGGCGGCCGGTGTGGTACCGCAGGGCAAGGTCGGTGCGACCGTACTGCTGGGCGAACTCGGGCTGGACGGGACTGTCCGCCCGGTCCGTGGTGTATTGCCGCTGCTCCTGGCGGCCAGAGCTGCCGGGCGGCAGGAGGCGATCGTTCCGGTCGGCAACCTGACCGAAGCCGCACTGTCGGGGTTGCGAGTGTACGGAGTCACCGAACTGATCGATCTGCTCTCACACCTGAATGGTGACTCCGTTCGATTGGTCACCAACCCTGGAGTTCCCAAGAAGCAGCCGCGGCGGCAGCCGGACATGGCAGACGTGCTCGGCCAGCCTGAGGCGCGGGCGGCGCTCGAGGTGGTCGCGGCCGGTGGGCACCATCTGGCGATGATCGGCCCGCCCGGCGCGGGTAAGACGATGCTGGCGACACGGCTCCCTGGCCTGCTGCCCGGTCTGGACGCAGAGCAGTCGCTGGAGGTCACCGCAGTGCATTCCGTTGCCGGCAACCTCGACGACGACATGCCGCTGATCACCCATCCGCCCTTCATCGATCCGCACCACACTGCGTCGCTGGCGGCGGTGATCGGCGGCGGCAGCGGACTGATCCGGCCCGGAAGTGTCAGCCTTGCTCACCGTGGGGTCTTGTTCATGGACGAGGCCCCCGAATTCCGGCCAACTGTGCTCGACGGACTGCGGCAACCCCTCGAATCGGGTGGCGTGATGCTCGCCCGGGCAAATGGTGCCGTCAGATTTCCGGCCCGATTCCAGCTGGTGCTGGCAGCCAACCCCTGCCCCTGTGCGGCGGCCAGGGACCTGGACTGCAGTTGCCCGTCCGGTGTTCGCCGGCGGTACCTGAGCCGTCTCTCGGGCCCGTTGCTCGACCGGATCGACATCAGGGTGGACCTGCCACCGCTCGACCCGGCCGCCCTCACCCGCAGCGCGGAAAGCCCTGAGCCTTCGGCGCCGATCGCGGAACGGGTACTGGCGGCCAGGCACCGGGCGGCGTTCCGCTGGCGGTCGACGCCGTGGCGGTTGAACGCGGAGGTACCGGGGCCGGTGATCAGGCGCCGGTGGTGCGCCGGCGCACAGGACACCGAGCTGGTGGAGCGGGCGGTGCGGGCCGGCCGACTCACCGGTCGCGGGTTCGATCGGGTGCTCCGGCTGGCCCTGACCTCCGCCGACCTGGCAGGCAGGGATGTGCCCAGCCGACGTGATGTCGGTCGGGCGTTGGCGTTGCGGTGCGGGGAGGACCTATGAGTGAGCCCCCGACGACCGGCATCTCGCCGCCGGCATTGACCGATGATCTGCATATCGCCAGAGCCGGCCTGATGCGGGTGGCCGAAACACCGGCTCCGGCCCTGTCAGCCTTCATCGCCGATCGAGGCCCGCTGGTCGCCTGGGACCGGATCTGCAGCGGAGTTGTGCCGCCGGCCGTCCGGCGGGCGATCATTGCCCGAACGGGCGGGCGGGAAGCGACCGACCTCCGCGGCCAGGCGATCTCTGATCTGGTCGCCGCCGGAAATGCCGGTGCCCGGCTGGTCATTCCGGAGGACGAAGAGTGGCCGGACGCCACCATGATCGCCTTCGTGATGGCGAACCGGCCGTATCTCCCGGAACCCCTCGGGTTGTACGTCCGCGGTGGACGGCTTCCCCCGGACCAGCGGGCAGTGGTGACGATCATCGGCAGCCGAGCCTGCACCTCCTACGGACGGCGGTTCGGGTCAGAGTTGGCCGGCGACCTGGCCGCTCAGGGTTGCCTGGTGGTGTCGGGAGCTGCCTTCGGCGTCGATGCCGCGGCGCACCGGGGGGCCATGCTCGGGTCAGGTCCGGCGGCGACGTTGGCGGTGCTGGCCTGCGGCATAGATCGGGTCTACCCGATCGCCAACCGCGAGCTGGTCGACGAGATCGCTGCCGGCGGCGGCGCTGTCGTCACCGAGTACCCGCCCGGCACCACACCGGCACGGCACCGCTTCCTGGTGCGCAACAGACTGATTGCCGGCTTCGGTGCGGTCACCGTCGTCGTGGAGGCCGGGCGCAGGTCGGGCACGATCAGCACGGCCAATGCCGCCAAGGAGCTCAATCGTGTGGTGATGGCCGTGCCGGGACCGGTCACGTCCGCGATGTCGGCGGGCTGCCACGACCTGCTTCGCGGGGAGGGCGTGATGCTGGCAGCGAACGTCTCGGACGTGCTCGAGGCACTGGGCAAACACGACCTTGCTGTGCGCCCGGCAGCGCCGACGAGACCCACCGACTCGGCGAGCGCGCAAGCGGTGAAGGTATACGACGCGCTGCCGGCTCGCGGCAGTACGACGGTGTGGCAGGTCGCGGAGGAATCCGGCGTTCCTGGGGACGACGCATTGATCGCGCTCGCCGAACTCGAGCTCCAGCAACTGGCCCGCCGCGATGGCGCTCACTGGCGCCGGGTTCTCCACTGACTACGACCGCGACATCGATCTACGGCTCCCACTTGGCTAGTTCCCACATGCGGCCGGCCCTGCCCTGAGCGTGCCTGGCTGGCCGAGAGCAAGCGGGAAGACCGCGAGTCTTCTTGACCATCAGATCGCCGCCGTTCAGTGTCTGGGCATGAACAGTCGGCGATCGGCGACGGCGGCGAAGCGGATGTCGCTGCCGCCGGAGATGGCGTCGTCGCTGGACGGATTCGTCAGGCATCTGGGATCGGAGCGCTCGCTGTCCGCGGCGACCGTCGCCGCCTACACCGCAGACGTCGCATCGATGCTCGATCACGCGGCCCGGATGGGTCTGACTGAACCGGTGGAACTGGAACTGGCACACCTGCGCAGCTGGCTGGCGCGCCTGCGGTCCTCGGGCGCTGCTCCTTCATCGTTGGCCCGCAGGGCAGCAGCAGCCAGGGCGTTCACCGGTTGGTGTTGCAGGACCGGTCGCACCGTCACCGACGCGGGGGCGCGCCTGGCGTCCCCGAAAGCCTCCCGCATGCTGCCCGCAGTGATGCGGGAGGATCAGGCGAGGTCGATGCTCGACGGTGGCAGCCCCGGATATGCAGACGATGCGGGATCCCCGGATCCTGGGTTGGGTGCGCGACGGCCCGACAAGATCGATCAGGCGTTGGCTCTACGGGACCAGGCCATCTTGGAGATCCTGTATGCGACGGGCATCCGGGTCTCCGAACTCACCGGTCTGGATATGGCAGACCTCGACCGGACGCGCCGGCTGCTCAGGGTGCTGGGCAAGGGAGCGAAGGAGCGGACTGTTCCGTTCGGTGAACCGGCCGATGCGGCGCTGGGGCGGTGGCTCGGCGAGGGTCGCCTTCAGCTCGCCGCCGAGGGTTGTGGTCCGGCGGTGTTCCTGGGACGTCACGGGCGCCGAATCGACCAACGGGCCGTCCGCACCCTGGTGCACCGCCGGACTTCCGCCGTCGACGGCGGGCCTGATCTGGGGCCACACGGCCTTCGCCACACTGCCGCCACCCACCTTCTCTCGGGTGGCGCGGATCTGCGAACTGTGCAGGAATTGCTCGGGCACGCGAGCCTGTCGACCACCCAGATCTACACGCATGTCTCGGCCGAGCGACTGGCCGCCGTCTACCGGCAGGCCCACCCACGCGCCTGAGCTGACGTTCCGCGGTGCGGCCCCGCCCGCCTGCCTATGCCACGCACACAAGTGCCCGAGTCGGGCGGCAAGTCGGCGGTGGGGGGGTCGGGCAGGACCCGAAGGTGCCCGAGTCGGGCGGTAAGTCGGCGGTGGGTGCGGCAGCCGCCCATAAAGTGCCCGAGTTGGGCGGTAAGTCGGCAGTGGGGGGCGGGCAGCCGCCTGTAAGTGCCCGAGTCTGGCGATAGGTCGGCGGTGGGGGGTCGGGCCGGACCCGTAAGTGCCCGAGTCGGGCGATAGGTCGGCGGTGGGGGGGCGGGCAGCCGCCTGTAAGTGCCCGAGTCGGGCGGTAAATCGGCGGTGGGGGCCCGGGCAGGACCCGAAAGTGCCCAAGTCGGGCGGTCAGCGACCCCAGCGGTCGAGCGACCCGAGCGGTCGAGCGACCCGAGCGGTCGAGCCCCGAACTCTGGCAGGCGGCGGGGCAAGGTTCGGGCAGATCGACCCGCTCGAGACGGTCGGCTGGCCCCTGGTCATGGCTGCGCCGTATGGGTGGTTCCCCGCCGCCGTACGGGTGATTCTCCGTCTCTGTGGCACCGGCACGCAACCTGACCCTGACGACGCGCATCCACGATACGATGACCGCGGCCCCGGCACGGTGCGTCAGTTCGACCCGGCCTGTATTCGGGGCCCATCAGTGTTGAGGAGAACTCCATGCAGGCCGAGACCAACTCCCGCGACCGTCACCGAATGCTCAGCAGCAACCGCCCGCATCGGCGCGCGGCAGTCGTCGCATTGATTCTGCTGGTCGGTTATGCCCTCTCCCCAGCCGTCGATGCCGCTGCGGCTACGCCCTCCAGCCTGGTGGTGCGCCTGTCCAGTCCGGTCCAGCAGTACGGAACCCCGATATCCGCGGTGGCTGTCGCCACCGTCAACGGCCGTCCGGCGGCCGGCCGGGTGCGCTACTTCTTCGATGGGAAGCTGGCCGCGGAGTCGCTCACCAACGGGCAAGGCCAGACCAGTTGGACGTTGCAGGGACGCATCGCTGTGGGTTCGCACCGGCTGCAGGTCTACTTCCTGCCCTCGGGGGGCGGCATCGGTACATCAGCCACCCAGACCACGGTGACGGTCGTCCGAGCGACTCCGGTGATCTCCGTGGCTGTGCCCCAGTCGAGGCCGCCATTCGGCTCGAACACCACCATGAGCATGGCCGTCTCGGCCCGAAACCTCGGCAGGGCGACCGGAACCGTCACCGTTTCCGAGAACGGGCGGTACGTCGGATTCGCCGCCCTGAGCGCCGGTGCGGCCCAGGTGCACTTCAGGCTCGTCAGCACTCCCGGCAACAACGTCTTCACCGTGAGCTACTCGGGCTCCAGCGCCATCGCATCCGGTTCGCGAGCTGTGCGCTTCGCGACCAGTCGGATGGCGCCATCGGTAGCGATCACATCGCTGTCCGCTTCCACCGGTGGCGGACAGGTGAGCGTGACCATCGGCGGCGGCCCACGGGCCGCCTCCGGCCAGGTGACCGCCCTGGTCGACGACCACGCCGTGTCGGTCGGCTCGCTGAACTCCTCCGGCGCCGCCTCCCTCGGCCTACCGAAGTTGTCACCGGGTGTGCATTCGGTGAAGGTCCGCTACGCCGGCGATCTCCGCTACACCAACGGGGTGGTCGCCAGGGCTGTCACCGTTCGACAACCCAGCACTCCGAGCAATCCCTGCTCCTCGAGCGTGCGTGCCTGTATCGACCTGACCCACAACACCACCTGGATCCAGGAAGGTGGCCGGATCATTTACGGGCCGGTCCCCATGCTGTCCGGCCGGGCTGGCTACCGCACAGACCCTGGCACCTTCTCGGTGTATTGGAAGGACATCAATCACCATTCGTCGATCTTCGACAATGCGCCGATGCCCTATGCGATCTTCTTCGACGGCGGAACAGCGTTCCACGAGGGCAGCCTGAACATCCAGTCACACGGATGTGTGCACCTCTCGCACTCAGCAGCGACCTACTACTGGAACGCCCTGGATTACGGCGACACGGTTCAGGTGTTCGGGCACTCGCCGTACTGATCCGCATTCAGAGTTCACGCGACGGAATTGACTTCCGTGGGTCAGCGGTCAATGGCGCCGTCCCAGGGCTGGAGGCGGACCCGCCACCCGGTCAGCAGCGACATCGGATCCAGATAGTGGTCGGCGCCGACCCGGGCGCCCCAGTGCAGGCAGGTTCCCGGCCGGCATGTTTCATGCCCGGCCTCCAGGACACCGATCGGCTGGCCGACGGCGACCTGGTCGCCCAGCCGAACCAGTGGCCGGACCGGCTCGTAGGTGGTGCGCAGCGACTCGCTGTGGCGGACCGATACCACGTTCCGGCCGGCCAGCTGACCGACGAACGCGACGACTCCGTTGCCGGAAGCCCGGACCTGGGTCCCGGCCGGGGCCGCGAGATCGACGCCCCTGTGCCCTCGGCCCCACCGCTGGGCCGGTGGCCGGAACGGGGTCACGACGGACGCCCGGCCGGTCAGGGGCAGGACGAAGCGCGCAGACTCGACCACCTTCGGTCCGGGTGACCACCCCGCTCTTGTCGACGAGCCGTCCACCGAATCGCTCCATGCCGGCCGATGAGGAACGGACATCGTTGACCTGACATCGGCGTTCCCAGGTGGCGGTACAGGGAACGGCGCGATGGCAGGCGTCATTCCGACCACCGCGGCCAACGCCTTGAGCCGGACAAGCTGTCGCACCGCACGAGACTGTCCGACCGGCGCCGGATGCACCACCAGAGCGCTCCGCGATGTGGACACCGCTCGCCGTGTGGACAACCCGCCGGCCCGATACGACAGCCGGTGCCGGCGATTCGCGGATCGCAGCCGCGCTCCCGTACCATCGAGATAGCACCTCGCCCGAGCGGGGTGACTTCGCACGCCCATTCCAGCGGCCGCTACCACCAGCCGCATCGGCGGAGCGCATCGAGGTCTCAGCAGCGATGTTGAGCGGTGCACCGAGGGCGTCAGGGCTCGCGGCCGACCGGCCGTTGGCACAACCGAATCAGCGTGTTGCCGGCCGAGCACGTCCACAGGCCGGTTCGCGCGCAACGGAAAGGACAGCCATGGCTGTCGTCACCATGCGTCAACTGCTCGACGCGGGTGTCCACTTCGGGCATCAGACCCGTCGTTGGAACCCGAAGATGAAGCGATTCATCTTCACCGAGCGCAACGGCATCTACATCATCGATCTGCAGCAGACGCTGTCCTACATCGATCGGGCCTACGAGTTCGTCAGCCAGACAGTTGCCCACGGCGGCAGCGTGCTGTTCGTCGGCACCAAACGTCAGGCCCAGGAAGCCATCGCCGAGCAGGCCACCCGAGTGTCCATGCCCTACGTCAACCATCGCTGGCTGGGTGGAATGCTCACCAACTTCTCCACTGTGCACAAGCGTCTGCAGCGTCTGAAGGATCTGGAGGCGATGGAGTCGTCCGGCGAGTTCGAAGGCCGCACCAAGAAGGAGGTGCTGCTGATGACGCGGGAGAAGGACAAGTTGGCCAAGACGCTCGGCGGCATCCGCGACATGTCCAGGGTGCCCGGCGCCGTCTGGATCGTCGACACCAAGAAGGAGCACATCGCCGTCGGCGAGGCTCGCAAGCTGAACATCCCGGTGGTCGCAGTCCTGGACACCAACTGCGATCCGGATGAAGTCGACTTCCCGATCCCGGGCAATGACGACGCCATCCGGTCCGCCGGACTGCTCACCAAAGTGGTGGCCGAGGCGGTCGCCGCCGGCCTGCTGGCCCGCTCCGGTGGGGCTGCGGTCGCCTCGGGTGAGGAACCGCTCGCCGAATGGGAGCGCGAGCTGCTAGCAGCCAACGAGGCGGAGGCCGCGGCCGGTTCCCCGGTCGCACCGGGGGACACGTCGGCCGCGTCGGCCGCGTCCGCAGATGGAGCTCCGGCTGCGGCCCCGACGGCGGTTGGCACACCGTCGGCACCCGCGGCGGCCGACACCCCGGCCGCCGATGTCACCGACAACAGCGCCAACTGAATCCGCATCATTCGACAGACAGGACTACCGACCAGGATGGCGAACTACACCACCGCCGACGTCAAGAGGCTCCGCGAGCTGACCGGCGCCGGCTTCATGGACTGCAAGAAGGCGCTGGAGGAAACCGGGGGCGAGTTCGACAAAGCCGTCGAGTTGCTGCGCATCAAGGGCGCGAAGGACATCGGTAAGCGCGCCGAGCGCACCACCGCGGAGGGCATGGTGGCCAGCAAAGGCAACGTGCTGATCGAACTCGACTGCGAGACCGACTTCGTGGCCAAGAACGCCGAGTTCGCGGAACTGGCCGCCAAGGTGGCCGACGCGGCCTCCGCTGACGTCGACGGCACCGTCGAGGCCGTCCTGGCCGCGCCGATCGGTGACGCGGGCGCCGGCACCGTCGAGGAGGCCATCAACGCTCTGTCGGCCAAGATCGGCGAGAAGGTGGTGCTCAACAGGGTGGTCAGGCTGGACGCTCCGACCGCTGTGTACCTGCACAAGCGGTCCGCCGACCTGCCGCCGTCCATCGGAGTCCTGGTCAGCTACGTCGGCGAGACGGCAGGGGCCGCCGAGACCGCCCGGCAGGCGGCCCTGCAGATCGCTTCGCTCAAGGCGCGGTACGTCACCAGGGACGACATCCCGGATGACGTCGTGGAGTCGGAACGCCGGATCGCCGAGGCGACGGCACGCGAAGAGGGCAAGCCAGAGGCTGCGCTGCCCAAGATCGTCGAGGGCCGGGTGAACGGCTTCTACAAGGACGCTGTGCTGGTGGAACAGCCCAGCGTGCTGGACTCCAAGAAGGCCGTCGGGTCCCTGCTCGATGAGGCCGGCGTGAGGATCAAGGCGTTCACCAGGTTCGAGGTCGGCACCGCCTGAGAGGTGGCGGCAGGCCGTCCGGGAACATTCTCGGACGGCCCGAACCCTCTTCCGGCGACTCACGGTGCGTCCGCCGGCCGAGGATCGGGCAGGATGGGTACGGCGGCGAAAGGGTGAGGCAATGACGGTGACCGACGACGGGCAGCCGATGACTGATCGGCAGCCGCCGGGCGATCGCGGATCACCGCCGGCCCTGGCTTCCCGGCAGCTCCTGCCTGGACGGCAGATCCTGCCTGGACGGCAGATCCTGCCGGGACGGCAGTTCCTGCCGGGACGGCAGTTCCTGCCGGGACGGCAGCGGCGGTGACCGGGGTGCTGACGGAGTCACCGCAGGCCGGTGCTCCCGGCAGCGGGACGCCGGGTCCACGGCGGGCGTTCAAACGGGTGCTGCTGAAGTTGGGCGGCGAGATGTTCGGCGCCGGCGAGGTCGGGATCGACCCCACCGTCGTCTCGACCGTCGCGGAGCAGATCGCCGATGTGGTGCGCGACGGCGTGCAGGTCGGTCTGGTGATCGGCGGCGGCAACTTCTTCCGCGGCGCGGAACTGCAGACCCGAGGGATGGACAGGGCGCGCTCGGATTACATGGGCATGTTGGGCACCGTGATGAATTGCCTTGCCCTGCAGGACTTCCTCGAACGGGAACAGCATCTGGACACCAGGGTGCAGACCGCAATCACCATGGGTCAAGTGGCCGAGCCCTACATCCCGCGCCGGGCAGTCCGGCACCTGGAGAAGGGCCGGGTCGTCATTTTCGGCGCCGGCGTCGGAATGCCGTACTTCTCCACCGACACCACGGCAGCGCAGCGAGCACTGGAGACCGGGGCAGAGGTGGTGCTGTTGGCCAAGGCCGTCGACGGCGTGTTCGATGCCGATCCGCGGCACAACAGCACGGCCACCATGTTCACCGAAATCTCTCATCGTGAGGTGCTGGAACGCGGTCTCCAGGTCGCCGATGCCACCGCCTTCAGTCTGTGCATGGACAACGCGATGCCGATCATCGTGTTCAACCTGCTCGAGCAGGGCAACATCGCCAAAGCGGTGCGCGGAGAGCAGATCGGCACACTGGTGCACACTCCTCGGTAGGTGCTGGCTCCGCGTTGACTACCGTGGCTCGACACGGTGGGGTCCGGCTCGGCCGTTCTTCACCGCGGCAGCACTCGGTGGTGACCGTCCCGGTGCCACTGCGAGCAATCACCATCGACCGTCACCCGGCTCGAATGAAAGGGACACCATGATCGACGACACCCTCCTGGACGCCGAGGAGAAAATGGAGAAGGCGGTCAGCGTCGTGAAGGAGGACCTGTCTACGCTACGGACCGGCCGGGCCAACCCGAACATGTTCTCCAGGATCAGCGTTGCGTACTACGGGACGCCGACTCCGCTCACCCAGATGGCCACCATCACGGTGCCTGAGGCGCGGATGGCGATCATCAAGCCGTACGACGGCAGCCAGCTGCAGAACATCGAAAAGGCTTTGCAGGAAAGTGATCTCGGGTTCAACCCGTCCAACGACGGGACCATACTGCGGATCGTCTTCCCTCAGCTCACCGAGGATCGGCGCAGGGAGCTCGGCAAGCAGGCCAGGTCGAAGGGCGAGGACGCCAAGGTGGCGGTACGCAACATCCGCCGCAAGGCCAAGGAAGAACTCGATCGGATCTCCAAGGCCGGCGAGGCCGGCGAGGACGAGGTGTCCCGCGCCGAGAAGGATCTGCAGTCCACGACCGACAAGTACGTCGCCAGCATCGACGAACTCGTCAAGCACAAGGAAGCCGAGCTGCTCGAGGTCTGATGAGCACGACTGACTCGGGTTCGGCAAGCCCGTCGGACGGAATCGGGCCGGCTGCCGAATCCGCGACGGTGCCGCCGCAGGCATCGCCGGCCCCGCCGTCGTCAGGACCGACACCGCCTGGGTCACCGGCACCAGAATCACCACCGCCTGGATTCCCGGCGCCCGTATCCCCGGTGCCTGGATCACCAACGCCTGGTTCACCGCCACCTCTGCCGTCATCGACTGGTGAGCCATCCACATCGGCGCCGCCACCGCGAGCCGGCCGGGATCTGCCGATGGCCATCGGCGTCGGCGTCGGTCTCGGCGCCCTGATCGTGGCTGCCTTGCTGCTGTACCGGCCCGCGTTCGTGGCCATCGTGGCCGCCGCCGTTCTGGCCGGGGTCTGGGAGATGACCCAGACGCTGAGACGGGCCCGCGACATCGAGATCGCTTGGCTGCCAGTAGGACTCGGTTCCCTGGCGATCATCGCGCTGGCCTGGCCCTGGGAACACCGGGCGCAGGCTCTCGGGGTTGCGCTGACCGCCGTGGTCTGCCTGCTCTGGCGATTCCCGCGTGGCGCTGACGGCTACCTGCGCGACGTGTCCGCCAGCGTTTTCCTGCTCGTCTACCTGGGGATGTTCGGCTCGTTCGCCACCCTGCTGGTGCAGCCGCACGACGGATCGCAGCGGGCTCTGACCTTCCTGATCGTCGTCGCCTGCTCTGACACCGGCGGTTACGCGGCGGGCGTTCTCTTCGGCAGGCATCTGTTGGCGCCGTCCTTCTCGCCCAAGAAGTCGTGGGAGGGACTGGCCGGATCGGCGATCGCGGCGATGGCCGGCGGTGCCCTCTCGGTGTCGTTGATGCTCGATCATCCCTGGTGGCAAGGCGTGGTGGTGGGCGCTGTGCTGACCATTGTCGCCGTGGTCGGTGATCTCGCCGAGTCGTTGATCAAGCGGGACCTCGGCGTGAAGGACATGGGTACTCTGCTGCCCGGCCACGGCGGGATCATGGAGCGGTTGGACTCGCTGCTGCCCAGCGTGGTGGTCGCCTGGGCGCTGCTGCACCTGTTCGTCCCGATCTGAGGACGGCACCCCGCCGTTCGCCGGGTGTGCCGGGATGCCCGTCATGCGTTCGGAGAAGGGGTTCCCGCGCTGATCGGACCGATCGACGTCGTCGACCGGGCGGGATCACTCGCTTCGTCCCGCATGATCCGGTGTGGCAGGGTTGGCGCCATGTCGGGATCCGCATCGACGTCACCCACCCCGGAACATCGTGCAGCGGAACATCCTGCGCCCGGACCCGCCGCGCCTGAACACTCCGCCACCGACGACCCTGCGTCGGAGGACCCTGTGCTCGGCAGGTCGCCGCTGATCCCCCCCTACCCTGCGACGGCTCCGATGGACCCTTCCACCGCCGGTCTGGCCCTGGCACTGCGGGGGCTGACCAAGCGCTTCGGTGAGAAGGTGGCAGTGGACGCCATCGATCTGGATGTGCCGGCCGGATCCTTCTTCGGCCTGGTGGGCCCGAACGGCGCCGGCAAGACCACCAGCCTGTCGATGATCACCGGGTTGCTCCGCCCGGATGCCGGCCGGGTGTTCGTTGCGGGCGTCGACGTCTGGCTCGACCCGGTCAGCGCCAAGGCCAGGATGGGCGTGCTGCCGGACGGTCTCCGGTTGTTCGAGCGGCTCTCCGGTGCTGAGCTGCTGAACTACCTCGGCCGGTTGCGCGGGTTTCCCGTCGAGGTGGTGACGCATCGGGTCACCGAACTGCTGGACGTCCTGGACCTGGCGGATGCCGGCAACAAACTGGTCGCCGATTACTCCACCGGCATGCGCAAGAAGATCACCTTGGCGGCCGCCCTGTTGCACTCACCACCACTGTTGTTGCTGGATGAACCACTGGAAGCGGTGGATCCGGTGTCGGCTCGGGTGATCCGCGGAGTACTGGCCAACTACTGCTCATCCGGCGGCACCGTCATCTTCTCCTCGCACGTGATGGCCCTGGTCGAGGAACTGTGCAGCCACCTCGCGGTGATGAGTGACGGCCGGATCGTCGCGGCCGGCGAACTGTCGGCCGTCCGCGGGGACGCACCGTCGCTGGACGACGCCTTCTTCCACCTCATCGGTGGGCGCGAGCGGGGGACCGGGGAACTGGCATGGTTGCGATCTTCGCAAGCCTGAAATGGCGGCTGGTGACCAGCCGGCTGCGAGCCCAGCCGGGTGCCAGGCGGGCCGGCATGCTGGCCGGCTTCGCCCTGCTGCTGGCAGTCCTGCTGGGCATCGCCTTCTCGCTCAGCCTGCTGCGCAAGGCACCGGAAGCCGGATACCTGGCGATCACCGGACTGTTCAGCCTGCAATTGATCGCCTGGGTGCTGACACCGCTGGTGGCCTTCGGTGTGGACGAAACCGTCGACCCGGCCAGGTTCGCCCTGTTGCCGCTTCGGTCCGGAACCCTGCTCCGCGGACTGCTGGTCTCCTCGCTGATCGGCTATCTCCCGGTAGCCAACATGATCGTGTTGATCGGAGCGGCCATCGGCCTGTCGGTCGCCGGCTGGATGCTCCCGATTGCCCTGCTGTGCGCCGCACTGCAGCTGGTGACCTGTGTGGTGCTGTCACGAGCCGCGGCGACATCGATGGCGTCGCTGATGTCGTCCCGGCGCGGGCGCGATCTGGGCATGCTGGTCGGTTTCGCGGTGATCGTCCTCTACATGCTGGCCAGCTTTTTCCTGAACTCCGGTGATCGCTCCGGCGGCGGTGCTGGCGCCGGTGCCGAGACGGTGGCGGAGGTGCTGGCCTGGGGCCCGCCTGGCTCGCTGGCCACGTTGCCGGCGTTGCTGGCGACCCAGCAGTGGGGACGAGCCGCGGCGGCCGCGACGATCGCGGTGGTGTTCCTCGGCCTGGGATGGTGGTGGTGGTCGGCCGCGCTGCGCAAGAGCATGACGACAGTCGACTCGAGCACCGCCGGTTCGGCGCCCTCCGGAGGCCTCGGCGGGGCACACTCGGTGGGGGGCACCGTTGCCGGCACAGCCCGGGTGGTGGCCGGCCGGGACCTGACCCTGATGTGGCGTGACCCGATGCGCCGGATGCCGTGGCTGTTGGCGTTGCTGATGGCGATCGCCTGGCCGATGGTGGTGATCCACGGTCGGGGAGCGGTGCTGGGCTGCGTGCTCGGGGCGTTGCTGTTCGGCTCCCAGGCGGCCAACCAGTTCGGCATCGAAGGCTCAGGCATCTGGCTGCACCTGGTCGCGTATGCCGACCGGCGGCGCGCCAGCGGCGAGGTGCTCGGACATGTCCTGGTGGTGATCCTGCTGTCCGCCGCGCTGATCGTGGTGTCGATAGCTGTCGTTGCCCTCGTCCGGGACGACTGGGCGAACTTCCCCGGCGCACTGGGAACCTGCCTGTCGGCCCTGATCGGTGCGGCCGCCACCGGCAGCTACTTGTCGGCGGCGATTCCCTATGCCATTCCGCAGAGCCGGAAATCGATGTTCGCTTCCAGCATTCCGGGGCAGAAGGGCGCCACCTTCCGTTGCACCTCCGGCACGATCCTCGGTGGTGTCGCGGTCGCGATCCCGGCAGGTGCACTGGGGCTGCTCGGCGTTCTGGTCGACCCCGCGTGGGGGTGGCTGTCGCTGATCGTCGGGATCGCGATACCGCCGCTGGTGCTGCTGATAGCCGTCCGGAGCACCAGCCGGAAATACCTGGAGTCAGGCCCGGAGATCTTCGCGCGCGTCCTGGCCGGAGACAGGGTCTGAGACTGTCGCGGCGCGGACCGCGTCGGCGGTGACCTGCGGCGGACGGGCCGCGGCGCCGGAGAACGTCACCGGCCTCGGTGCTGACGACGGCGCCGCGGGCTGCCCCTCCGGGCGGGCAGGTGCCGGCCGACCGGCAGGTGCCGCCGGACCGGCAGGCGCCGCCGGACCGGCCCGCCCCGCCGGATCCGCCGGGAAGTCGTCGGCACTGACGCGGCCGGCTTCGGCGGCCGGCGGATCGAGGTGGTCGGTCGCCGATTCGATCGTCTGCCTGAGCTGATCCAGGTGTGCAGACAGTGACCTCAGCTGATGCTGCAGTGTGCGTCGCAGGTCGGTCAGCGCCGTCACCGCCGCATCCGCCTCGGCCACCCGGCGACTGGCCTCCACGGCGGCTGCCTCGACTCGCCGCCTGGCCTCCGCGTCCGCCTGTTCGAGCTGCCGGCGGGCGCTGACTTCGGCATCGGCCAGTTGGCGGCCGGACACCTCGGTCGCTTCCTCGACTCGTCGGAGGGCGTCCTGCACCGAGGTCCGTTCTCGCTCGGCCAGCGTGCGGTGGGCCTGTGTCCGCCGCGCCGCCATGGTGATCTCGAAATCCTCTTCCACCTGCCGGCGCCTGGCCGACGATTCGGAATCCAGCCTTGCCACCTCGGCGCGCGCGCTCTTGGTCATCTCGGCGAGCGCGGCCCTGGCGTCGCCGACGGTCCTGTCGGCCTCGGCGGCTGCCGACGAGGTGAGTTTCTCGGCGGCCGTCCTCGCGTCGGTGAGGGTCCGTTCGGCCTCGGACTTGGCCGCCGCGATGGTATGCGCCACCTCGGCCGCGGCGGCCGCCAACTGGCTGCTCGCCTGCTGCTCGGCGCTGCGGCGGGTGCGCTCGGCCAGCGCGTCGGCTTGGCCGACGACTGTTCGGACCTGCTCGGCGATCGACGCCCTGATCCGTTCCCGTTCGCTGGTGAACTCCGCCCGCTCGGTGTCCAGCGCCTCCCGGTCGCGGGTGAGTTCGGCCAGCAGCTCTCTGGCGGCGGACTCGGCTGCTTCCCGGGCGGATGCCACGTCCTTGGCGGTCTGCAGGCGGAGTTCGTGGGTGTCGGCGTCCGCCTTTCGGCGTATCTCCTGGGCCTCGTCCTCGGTCCGCTTACGGAGTGCGGCGGCCGTGGCCTCGGCATCGGCGTGTAGGCGGGCCGCGTCGTCCCGCGCGGTCGACCTGAGTTCGGCGGCCTCTTCCTCGGCCAGCCTGATCATCCGCTGCATCCGATCGGAGAGGCTGGCAACGGATATCGGTTCCAACGCATGGCGGTCGAGCTGGGCTCGCATCGCATCCGCTTCTGCCTGCGCCGCGGACAACTGGTGGGTGAGTTCGTCGACCCGCTGGTTGGTGGCGTCCCGGTTCGCCGTTGCGATCCGCAGGTCGTACTCCAATTGCTCCAGGTGTGCAGTCACCTGCTGCGGGGAGAACCCGCGCCGGACCACATCGAACGGTGCCTGAGCGGGGAGCCAATCGCCGTTGCTCATGGCGTCCCCCCGCTGGGCGTTGTCCGCTCGCCGTCACCGGTGGGGGAAACCGGATCCGGCAGCTGCACCAGTTCCACCAGAACACCGCCGGCATCCTTCGGATGCACGAAATTGATCAGGGAACCGGCCGTTCCGCGGCGCGGCTCGGAGTACAACAGCCGCATTCCCGCTGCCCTCACGATGCGACCGGCGGTGGCAACATCCGCCACCCGGAACGCGAGTTGTTGTAGCCCGGGACCGTTCCGGTCGATGAACGTCGCGATCGTCGAGTCGGGGGACGACGGTGCGATCAGCTGCACCGTTGCGCCGTCGCCGAAGGCGATCATCGCCTCATCCACCTGCTGCTCCGGATTCGACTCCCGGTGCGCCAACACGCCACCGAGCGGGCCGGTGTACAGCGAGATGGCCACATCCAGATCGGCGACGGCGACACCGACGTGGTCGATCGCCAGCACCTCGAGCCCGACCGCGAGATCCATATCCATCACCGTAGCTGCCGGTGGCGACCGCCTGCGGGAAGCGCTCCGCCCCACCACCGAAGGGTAGGTTCCACAGCATGGGATCGACCGTGTTGGTGGCCGGGGCGCGAACCCCGATGGGCCGGATGTCCGGTGCGCTCGGCGAGCGGACCGCGGTGCAACTCGGCGGAACTGCGATTGCCGCCGCGGTGCGCAGATCGGGGATCTCGAGCAGCGACGTCGAGTACGTGATCATGGGGCAGGTGCTGCCCGCCGGCTGCGGGCAACTTCCGGTGCGCCAGGCCGCGGTCGCCGGTGGCATCGGGATGGACGTGCCGTCGGTGGGCATCAGCAAGGTGTGCCTGTCCGGCCTGGACGCGATCGCTCTGGCCGATCAGCTCATCAGGGCCGGCGAGTTCAGCACCGTGGTGGCCGGCGGGATGGAATCCATGACGAATGCGCCCCACCTGCTCCCGAAGTCGCGGTCCGGGTTCAAGTACGGCGACGTCACCCTCCTGGATCACATGGATTTCGACGGCCTGCGCGATGCTTTCGTCGGTGGCCCGATGGGCCTGCTGACAGAGGTCGTCAACGGCGAGGCCAGATCGGGTGCGGAACCGATCAGTAGGCAGGAGCAGGACGCGTTCGCCGCCCGATCACACCAGCGGGCCGCCGCGGCGGCGGCCGCCGGCAAGTTCGACGAGGAGATCGAGCCGGTCAGCTTCACCACCCGTCGTGGCGCGATCACGGTCTCGGCCGACGAAGGGATCCGCCCGGACAGCACGGTAGAAACGCTGGCGAAGTTGCGACCCGCGTTCCGGCCCGACGGCACCATCACCGCCGGCTCGGCCTCGCCCATTTCGGACGGCGCCTGCGCGGTGGTGGTGATGGCCAAGCAGCGTGCCGAGGAACTGGGCCTGTCGTGGCTGGCGGAGATCGGCGCTCACGGTGTGGTGGCCGGACCGGATTCCTCGCTGCAGCTGCAGCCGGCCAACGCCATCGCCGCCGCGTGCAAGAAGGCCGGGATCTCACCGGCCGATCTGGACCTGGTCGAGATCAACGAGGCGTTCGCCGCGGTAGGCATCGCGTCCGCCGCCGCGTTGGGTATCAGCCAGGACATCGTCAACGTGAACGGCGGGGCGATCGCACTTGGTCACCCCATCGGCATGTCCGGCGCCAGGCTGGTGCTCACGGTGGCGATGGAGTTACGCCGGCGCGGAGGCGGTACCGGCGTTGCCGCATTGTGCGGCGGCGGGGGTCAGGGTGACGCCCTGATCGTCACCGTCCCGCACGGCCGCTGACCGGCCGCTCGGCCGATGGGGCAACCGCCATCCTCCTAGCGCAGACCTGACCCGACCAGCCGTGGTAGAGCGGTTCTTGTTACCCTCGCCGGGCTGATGTGGCGCCGGACGGAGCCGCATCTGGGCACGCAGCAGCGGGGGCACGCAGCATCGTCGACGGAAATGGTGCGCGATCACGACCGGCCGGGCGCAGTCCGGCACGGACGAGATGATCCGCTCGGACAGGAGGGTCACCGATGGCAGACACCATCGAGGTCACCGATCTGGTCAAGACCTACGGCAGCACCAGAGCCGTTGACGGAGTGTCCTTCTCGGTCGCGCAGGGCGAGTGCTTCGGGATTCTCGGCCCGAACGGCGCCGGAAAGACCACTGTCCTGGAGATCGTCGAGGGTCTGCGGCAGGCCGATGCCGGGTCGGTCCGGCTGCTCGGTCACAACCCGTGGCCGCGCAACCCGACACTGTTGCCGCGTATCGGTGTCCAGTTGCAGGCATCGGCGTTCTTCGAACAGCTCACCGCCAGAGAACAGCTACAGACCTTCGTCGATCTCTACCGGCAGCCACGCACCCGGGTCGATGAACTTCTGAAAATGGTCGGGCTCACCGACAAGGCGGGCACCCGGTCGGAGAAGCTCTCCGGCGGTCAGGCGCAGCGACTGTCCATCGCGTGCTCGCTGGTGCACGACCCTGAGATCGTCTTCCTGGACGAACCGACCGGCGCGCTGGACCCGCAGGCCCGCCGCAACCTGTGGGATGTGTTGCGGGAGATCAACAATCGCGGCAAGACCGTGGTGCTGACCACCCACTACATGGACGAGGCGGAAGCGCTGTGCGACCGGGTGGCGATCATGGACGCCGGCCGGATCCTGCAACTGGGCGCGCCGGCAGCATTGGTCAGGGCCTTGAATGCGCCGGTGCGGATCGCGGTGGAGCAGGCGCAGCTTGACCCGCAGGCCGCCAGGTCACTGCCCGGAGTCGATGCGGTGGAGCAGGACGGCACGTCCACCATCATCACTACCCGCACGCCGTCGCCGGTGCTCAGTGCGTTGGCCGAGCGGGATTCGCTGGCCGGTCTGCAGGTGCGCGGCGCCGACCTGGAGGACGTCTTCCTCGAGCTGACCGGACGGGAGTACCGCGCATGAAACCGTTCAGCAGCCTGGCCCGAGCGATGTTCAAGGGCTTCGTCCGGGACCGCACCAGCCTGTTCTTCACACTGTTCTTTCCGCTCTTCTTCATCGTCATCTTCGGCACGGTGTTCGCCGACCAGGGCGCCGGCAAGCAGAAGGTGCAGACCGTCGGACCGGTCGCACTGATCAGTTCGCTGCCGCCGGAGGCGAGGGCCGGCCTGGACCAGGTGCTGGACCTCACATCGGTCTCCGACCTCGGGGGTGCCCTCGACGCCGTCCGCAAGGGCGACATCGCCGCGGTGATCCAGCAGCAGGGTGACCAGCTGGTGGTGCACACATCGCAGGCCGACCAGGTCCGATCCGGCACCGTGCTGGGCGTATTGAGCTCGTTCATCGACGGCGCGAATGTGGCCGCGTCCGGTGCTCCGCCCAAATACTCACTGAAGCTGCAGAGCGTCGACGACGCGTCGCTGAAGTCCATCCAGTACGTCACCCCGGGCATGATCGGGTACGGCATCGCCATCGGCGCCACCTTCGGTGCGGCCATGACGCTGATCACCTGGCGCGACAAGAAGCTGTTGCGGCGCTTGCGGCTTGCCCCGATCCCGACGACCTCGGTGGTCGGATCCAGGGTGGTGGTGTCACTGGCGGTCGCGCTGTTGCAGCTGGTCATCTTCGTCGGCGTGGCACTGTTGCCGTTCCTCGGGCTCACCCTCACCGGCTACTGGTGGATGTCCATACCGCTGACCTTGGCCGGGACCCTCGCCTTCCTGTCGATCGGGCTGTTCGTCGGGGCGGTCGCCAAGACGGCGGAGGGAGGGGCCGCCCTGGCCAACCTGATCACCCTGCCGATGGCGTTCCTGTCCGGCGCCTTCATCCCGTTGGAGGTGGCGCCGGGCTGGATCCAGGGGGCGGCCAAGGTGCTGCCGATGGGTTGGCTGGTGCGCGGCCTGAAGGACGTGATGGTGCGCGGCCAGGGTCCCGGCTCTGCGGTATTACCGATTCTGGTGTTGCTGGGATTCACCGTGGTCGTCGGCGCCGTCGCCACCCGGTTCTTCCAGTGGGACAAGACCTGAGCGGTCGGAACCGCGGGCCGGCCGCTGGCAGCTCAGAGGAAGTCGCCCGCCGCCTTGCGGACCTTGGTCAGCAGCCCCGCCAGGTCGGTGAGCTCCGACTCGTCCAGACCCACCAGCCCGAACGATGCGTCGGTGACCGCCACCGTGGCCTTGCCGACGACCTCTTCGCCACGATCGGTCAACTCGACCAGCGTGGTCCGGCGATCGTTGGGGTGGGGTAGCCGACGGGCCAAACCGTCGGCTTCGAGCCGGTCGACGATGTTGGTGATCGAGGTGGGGTGCAGCTGCAGCCGGTCTCCCATCAGCCGCATCGGCAGGCTCCCGCGCCGGCTGAACGACAGCAGCACCAGGGCCTCGTAGCGGGCGAAGGTCAGGCCGTGCGGCTTGAGCGCCTCGTCCACCGTCGCCTGCAGGATCTGCTGCACCCGCATCACGTTGGTCACCGCGGCCATCGAACTGTTCGGCCCAACCCGCTCTGCCCAGGTCTGCGCGGCTTTGGCGATCGGGTCGAACGGCAGCGCCTTGCCCCGGTCGCCGTTGCGCAGACTTCCGCCGCTGCTCATGCGGACGACGGTAGCAACCGGTGCTGGACCCCCGTCCGGCGACCTGAACCGCGGCTGACGGTCTGCTGAAGAAGTCCGGCCGGCTCCCCGGCTTGGGCACAATGAGACGGTGCCGGGTAGCCGTGTGGTGATTGTCGAGGACGCCGATCCGATCCGGGTGTCGGTGGCGGCAGCGTTGACCGCACACGGATACGACGCCATCGGCCTCACGGACGGCGATCAACTGGAGAAGGTGCTCAGCGAGCGATCACCTGAACTGGTGATCCTGGACGTCATGTTGCCCGGACGTGACGGCATGGAGCTGCTGGACGTGGTCCGGGCCGGTTCCACTGCCGGGGTGCTGCTGCTGACTGCCAGGGACACCACCGCCGATCGGGTGGCCGGTTTGGCCAGAGGCGCGGACGACTACTTGGTCAAGCCGTTCGCGATGGCCGAACTGCTGGCCAGGGCGAACGCGATCCTGCGGCGGGTGGGCGCGGCCGGCCCGGTGATCGCCATCGGTGACCTGGAGATCGCGGACGACGGTGCCCAGGTGTCCCGAGCCGGACAGCTGCTGGATCTCACCGACACCGAGCGCAGGTTGCTCATCTACCTGGCCGGCCGGGTGGGCCGAACCGTGACGAAAACCCAGCTGCTGACCGGTGTCTGGGGCTACGGTGGGTTTGATCCGAACCTGGTCGAAGTGCACGTCTCGGCGCTGCGCCGGAAGATCGAACTGTCCGGTCCCCGGCTCATCCACACCGTCCGGGGCCGGGGCTACCGACTGGCCGGATCACCGTGACCGATCCGGCGTCCGGCCGGCCGCCGGCATCCGGCGGGCCCGGTCCGCTGTCGGGTGTCTCGGTGCGGATCAGGGTGCTGCTGGCTGTCCTGCTGGTTCTGACGGTCACCATGGTGGCGGCCGGATTCGTGGTGGCAACGGTCGCCGACCGACAGACCAGAAGCACCACAGAGCAGCTGCTGACCAGCCGGCTGCAACTGGCCCGCCAGCTTGGGCAGCAGGCACTGACTCCCCGGCAGTTGTTGAATCGCGTTGACGCCAAAGGGATCCGAGCGACACTGACGCTTGCCGACGGTACCCAGCTCGGCCTGGATCCGGTGCCCGGACCGCGACGTTCGGCCGTGCTGGCCGGCAGCGGCCGGTTGCAGGGCGCGCATCTGGTGCTGACGGCGGACACCGCGCTGCTGGACAGCGCACATCAGAGCCTGATCAGGGCATTGCTGATCACTGGTGTGATCGCCCTGGTGGTCGGTGCACTGCTCGCTCTGCTGGCCACCCGGTTCGCGCTGGCACCGTTGCGGCAGATGGCCGCCGGAGCCAGGCGGATAGCCGCCGGCCAACGCGGGATACGGATGAATCCGACGCGGCAGGGGACCGAGGTCGGGCAGACGGCGACTGCGCTGGACGCAATGCTGGACGAGCTGGAGGGTGCCGAGCAGCGCGCGATGAGTTCGGCGCGCAGGACCAAGGATTTCCTTGCGGACGCAGCGCACGAGTTGCGGACGCCGCTCGCGGGCATCTCTTCGGCGGCCGAAACCCTGCTACACCAACAACTTCCGGAAGCGCTTCGCGAGCAGCTGCTGGTGCTGCTGGTCCGGGAATCGCGGCGCGGATCCCGCTTGGTCGACGACCTGCTGGCCATTGCGCGGGTGGACGCCGAACAACCGACGTACCCGCAACCGACGGATCTGCTCGGCGCGGTGCGGGTGGAGATGGACCGGATCGCCGACGTCCATCCGACGATGAACCTGCAGCTGACCGGGCCGGCTGTCGCGGTGCTGATCGATCCGGCTGCCCTGCACAGCATCGTGCGGAACCTGCTGGAGAACGCGGTGAGGGCCGCCGGGCCTGACGGCACGATCCGGGCGGTCGTGGAGCCGGGCGATCCGATCCTGCTGGATGTGGAGGATTCCGGGCCTGGGGTCCCCGACGCCGACCGCGAACGGATCTTCGATCGGCTGGTCAGGTTGGACATCGCACGTGGACGCCGCGGGGACGGCGGATCAGGATTGGGGCTGGCCATCGCCAGGGCCGGCGCCCAGGCCGCCGGCGGGCAACTCTGCTGCCTGCCGGCCGGTCACGGCGACCGGCCGGACCGGTTGGGCGGAGCGGTGTTCAGTCTCACGCTTCCCGCGGCGCGCATCGGCGATCAACGCTCCCCCTGACGGATCCGTCCGTCCGGCCGCCCCGAGCGAGGCGACAGGTCGCCGCTGGCTGTCCGAGGGCCGCAGCGCCCTGCCGACCAGCTGCGGTTCCCCGAACCGCCGCCCAACGTTTTCCCAACTCACCCCCGCACCTTGCCGGATGATCAGGCCGCTCAGCGGACAATGGCGTGCGCAATCCGCGGTTGAGCAGACGAAAGGGCAGCCACCATGGTCGAGATCGCGGCTCAGTACCCGCGGCCGGAACACTTCCTGCTGCATGTCAGCGACACGCATTTCGTCGGCAACGGCCGGCTTTACGGGTCGGTCGACGTGGAGCGGCACCTGACCGATCTGCTCGACAGATTCGAGCGGAATCATGCCAGGCCCGAGGCCATCGTCATCACCGGGGACATGGCCGACACCGGCGATCCGTCCGCCTATCTTCGGCTGCGCCGTCTGGTGGAACCGATTGCCGTTCGGCTCGGCGCAGTGGTGATCTGGGTGATGGGAAACCATGACAACCGCCCGGCCGTCCGTGTGTGCCTGCTGGATCAGCGGCCGTCGATGGAGCCCATCGATCAGGTGCACTGGCTCGGCGGCCTGCGGGTGATCTCGTTGGACACCACCGTTCCCGGTCACCATCACGGGGAGCTCAGCGACCGGCAGCTGTCCTGGCTGGCCAGGCAGCTGGCCACGCCGGCGCCGGACGGCACCATCCTGGCCATGCACCACCCCCCGGTGCCGAGCCTGCTCGACCTGGCCGTTCTGGTCGAACTGCGAGGGCAGGACCGGCTGGCCGAAGTGCTCGCCGGCACCGATGTCCGAGCGATCCTGGCGGGACATCTGCATTTCTCCACCACCGCGACCTTCGCCGGAATCGGAGTCTCGGTGGCCGCCGCCAGTTGTTACAACCAGGACCTGACAGTCTCGTCCGGCGAGATGCGGAGCCTGGATGGGGGACAGGCGATCAACCTGGTGCACGTCTTTCAGCACACGGTGCTGCATTCGGTGGTGCCGGTCGGCAGCTTCGACGTGCTGTCGGAGGTGTCGGCCGCCGAGTCGGCGACTCAGCTGGAGATGGCCGGAGTGGCCATGGATCCGGCGTCGGCCTCCGCCTTCTCCCAGGGGGCCGGGATCGCGAAGTAGCGGTCCAGGAACAGCAGGACCGTTGCTGCACGTTCGTCAGCAGGGACCTCCGGGAAACTTCCGTCGTTCAGGCAGAAGGTGTCGAAAGATCGGCGGCGCAGGAACTTGTCCAGGCTGCGCAAGCCCGCCACCGTGGTGGTGTCGACATACGCGGCGCGGGCGGTGTCGCTGCGCACTGCCCGACCGGTCAGGTAGGCGTAGTAGTGATACAGCGAGTTCGTCACCGAGATGTTGGTACTGGCGCGGAACACACTGCGCATGGTCGCGGCGAACTCGGGAGCGAACTCATGCTCCATCTCCCGCAACACCGACTTGCGCAGCGGTACTGCCGCATGCTCCAGGTGCCGGGTGATGAGCTTGCCGAATCGCTGGTGCAGCAGGTTCCGGTTGACCCGCGCCGCGTTCTCGAATCCGCTGCGACGCAGATCGTTCTCCCCGAGGCCGATGCGGTTGGTGCCCTCGATGAACTTGGTGAGACCGCCGGAGGTGAAGAACAACTCGGGCCGTACCGGACGGCCGAAGAACATGTCGTCGTTGGAGTAGAGGAAATGTTCGCTCAGGCCGGGGATGTGCTGCAGCTGACTCTCCACCGCCATCGAATTGTGGGTCGGCAGCACCGAGATGTCGGAGAAGAACTCCTCGCTGCGCAGCACGGTGATCCGCGGGTGTTCATCGAGCCAGTGCGGGCGATCAGAATCGGTGACCACGTAGATGTTCCGGATCCACGGCGCGAAGAGGTTCACCGAGCGCAGGGCGTACTTCAATTCGTCCAGCTGGCGGAATCTGGCTTCGTGGTCGTCGCCTTCGCCGACCACGTAGCTTGCCATCCGTCTGGCCCGCGCCCGCTGCCATTGCACGGAACCCGCGTCGACCCAGGAGAAGACGATGTCGATGTCGAAGGTGATGTCGTCACTGAAGTCGTCGAACATGTGCTGGATGGTGGGCCAGCTCTGCCCGTAGCGCTGGACCGTCGTGGGAACAAGCGTCTCCGGGAACCATCCCCTGCGGGTCAGCCGGTTCTCCACCGGAGGTTTGGTACGGCCGTCCCGGAACGACCACAGCTCCAGCTGGATCCCGCAGTCGGTGCCGTACCGCAGCCCACCGGTCAGCTCGACCCGTGGCCGGAACAGCCGGAACACTCTGGCCTTGCCGGTGCCGGCCAAACCGGCGGTGGCGACCAGGACGGTCGGCGTCCGACGGGTGTCGATCGGCTTGGCGTACAGCGGCTCGCTGCTGGCGGCCTGCTGGAGGGCATCGCTCAACCGGCGGCGCAGGTCCTTGTCGACGGCCAGCACCGGGCGGTCTCCGTCCCCCCTGACCAGCAGATAGTTGATGCCGGCTGCGTCCAGTGCGGCCCGGACGAAGGTGAGGTCGTCCACCATCGCATCGGCCGGAGTGCTGGTGCTGTTGACCAGCGAGAAACGGCCGTCCACCAGCACGACGTCGTCGCGGGCGAGCAGCTGCGGCCAGTTCTCTTCGTGGCTGCCGGCGGTGGTCCGGTCGTCGATGATGGCAACCTCCAGCAGATCGTCGCGGCGTGAACAGCCCCTGACGTTACTGCTAAGTGGCTCGGCTGCCCAGCTCGTCCGTCGCCGACGGTGCTCGCGGACCCCGGACACCGCTGGTTCGCCCGGATCAGCGGCCGAGAGGGTCAGGCGATCATGCCGTCGATCTGGGTGTTCCAGCCGTCGAGGTACTTGTCCGGTGCCGCTCCGAGCACCGATGCCAGCGCAGTGGCGTACACCGATCGGAAGTCGGTGGTCACCGACAGATCTCCGTCGACGAGCTGGGCGAGGCTCGGCTCGTCTCCGTAGAACCCTCCTTTGACACCCCGGCCGAGAACGAACATCGGCCCCGCGGGTCCGTGATCGGTGCCGTCGGACGCGTTGGCGACGACCCGACGGCCGAACTCGGAGTACACCATCGTGACCACCTGACGGCCGCGGTCGGTGGCTTGCAGGCGTTGCTGGAATCGGGACAGCGCCCCGTCGAGTTCGGTCAACAGCCGCTGCTGGGTGCTCCTTTCGTCGGAGTGGGTGTCGAACCCGCCCAGCGACACCGAGTAGGCCCGCGTCGGGCTGCCCATCTCGACCATCGCCGCGACCAGCCCGAGCTGTACGTCCAGCTCGCTCTGGCCGCCGGCCGATGCGCCCTTCTGGTCGGTGGCATCCGGGTTCGCCGGTGCGGCTGTGGACGGCGCCGCCTTGGCCACCGCCGGGTTCAGCTTGTCGGCGACCACCTTCAGCTCGGAGATCGAGGAGGCCGCGGCCGCCTGCCAGGCGCTGTCCTGTTCACACGGAGTGCCCAGCAGGTTGAACGCCGTTCCGAGATTGCCCGTCGGCAGATGCAGTCCGCCGGTCGGGAAGGCCGCAGCCGCCCGGGTGGCGCCGGCCATCAGCGGCGGCATCACCGGGTCCAGCGACACCGCGTGCAACGGGTCGGTGCCGGTGTCGTCCAGCCATCGGCCCAGCCAGCCGGTGGGGTTGGAGGTCTTCGGCGAAGCGGTCTGCCAGATCGCCATCGAGCGGAAGTGGCTGTGGTCGGGTTCGGGGTATCCGACTCCGCGGATGATGGCCAGTTCCTTGTTGTCCCACAACGACTTCAGCCCCTTCATCCCCGGATTCAGACCGAGACCGGAGCCGATGTCCAGAACCTCCTCCGGCCGGTAGGCGAGATCGGTGCGGGATTTCGCGTATACCGGATCGGTGGCCGGGACGACGGTGTTCAGGCCGTCGTTGCCGCCGTACAGCGTCACCACCACCAGCACCCCGGCCGCCTTGTCCAGCGGACGCGCTGCCGATGCAGCGGCGACCGCCGCCGGCGTGGTCGGGTGCGAGGTGCATCCCGCCGCCAGCACGCCTGCCGCGGTCATGCCGGACAGGGTCAGGAACCTGCGGCGGTTCAGATCGCTCCGTTGCTTGCTGGTGATCGAAGGGCTGGTCATCTGTGCTGCGCTCCTTGTGACGGGCTGTCTGGGTTATCGGCTGACGACGTATTCGGGTGAACAGGCGGCGACGGTCAGCGCGGCGACCGGATCGTCGGCCGCCGTCATCAGCGCGGCCCTGGTCCGGTCGGTCCAGCCGTCCACCCCGAGCAGCTTCTGCAGTCCGTCGACCCGGGCGGCCGGCGACCCTCCGGTCGCCAGCGCGGCCGGCCGATGCTGCTCGGCGACGGCTCGTGCGAGCTGCAGGCGGGCCATCGAGGTCGCCGTCGTCAGCCAGGCCCGGCCGGCCGGCCAACCACCGACGCTGGGTGGGGTGAACGGGACCTGGCCCATGCCGCGCAATCCGTTCATCAGCTTTTTCCGCAGGGCATCCGGATACCCGGCCGGGTCCGCGCCCAGCGCGCGTAGCAGTGCGACCAGCCATTCGACCGGCTGCTTCACCAGCGAGGAGTCCGCGGCCGTGAAAGCCGGGCTGGCGGTGATCGCCCTGACGGTCGCCGCAATGTTGCGTGACGGTCCGTACGCCGCAACGAGTTTCGCCATGGTGGCGGCGTCGGGTGGGGTGGTGGACACCAGCCGGAACCACAGCCGCCCGATGACGAACGGCGCTGAGGCGGCTTGGCCGAGTACCTGATCGACGAACGTGTCGGCGACGAATGCGGCCGTCCGCCCGAGGATGGTCTTGTCGCCGGTGTCCTGCCGTTTAGGCACCAGCCGGACCTTGCCCGACTTCCGGTCGACGGTCCAGCCGGTCAATGTCCGCGCCGCCTGCCGTACGTCGGTCTCCGTGTAGTGACCATGTCCGAGGGTGAACAGCTCCATGAATTCCCGCGACAGGTTCTCGTTGGGGGCCTTGGCGGTGTTGTTGTTGCCGTCCAGCCAGACGAGCATCGCCGGATCGACCACCATCGCCTTCGCCAGATCGGTGAAGGACCCCAGCGCCAGACGCCGCTCGGTGTTGTTCTGCTGCCACATCAGCGATCCGGACTTGACCTTCTGGATACTGGTGGCGAAATGTCCTTGCCACACCCACGTCATCCGTTCGGTGATCTGATGGTCGGCGGCAACCACCATCCGCAACCACCACCAGAGCAGGGCCTCGCGGTTCTGCTTCACTGCCGCTGCCCGCGCCTTGCGCTTCTCCGGGGTCTTGTCCTTGCCGACCGCGACGATCTCGTCGAAGGTGGGCGCCGGGATGGCGGCGGCGTGAGCGTCTGCGCCGGTGGGCACCAGCAGCCTGCCGATCGCTGCCCCGGAGCTGCCCGCCTGGGCTGTGATCAGCGCCCCCGGTGCAGCACCGAAGGTGAGCCGATCGTAGGCGCGACGGATCAGTGCTTTGTCATCGAAGGCAGGCGCGGCTGTCATACCGCCCATGGTGCGCTGGCGAAGCCGACAGTTGTGTGGACCCGGGCACCTCTTCAGCGATCGCTCAGCAACCACCCGGCGGCGCGCCCCCCACAAGTTGCACCGGAACGTTCGGTACTCCGAAGGGCCGACAACGCCGTTGAGATGAGCAATTCGCCATCTGGCGTACCGAACATTCCAGCTGCTCGCTGGTGGCGGACCGGGCGTCGGGGTTGCTCCGGGCGCAATACGATGGTGTCCATGACCCGCCCGACATCTCAACGGCCCGGAGCACAGCAACAGGTCGCGGTCAGCGGCGCCTTCGCCGGAGCCATCGACCTCAGCGCGCTGGCTGCTCGGCCGCCGGCACCCGGCCCGGCCCGGCCGGACGTGACCGGCAGCCCGGCGTCCGCCACCGGACCGGAGTCAGCGACGCCGCCGGTGCCGAGCAGCACGTCCCCTTACGTGGTCGATGTCACCGAGCAGACCTTTCCGGACGTCATCGAAGCGTCCAATCAGGTGCTGGTGGTCGTCGACCTGTGGGCGACGTGGTGCGAACCATGCAAGCAGCTGTCCCCGGTCCTGCAGAAGCTCGCCGAAGCGGGCGGCGGATCCTGGATCCTGGCCAAGGTCGACGTCGACGCGAACCCGAGGATCGCGCAGGCATTCGGGGTGCAGTCGATCCCGACCGTGGTGGCGATAGCCGCCGGCCAGCCACTCGACGCCTTCGCCGGAGCGCTCCCGGAACCGCAGGTGCGGCAATGGATCTCCGGTCTGCTGGACTCCCTCCGCGACAAGCTGCCGGGTATCAGGGCGGCCGAGGAAGCCAGCGGCGGCCCGGCACCGGAGCCGGAGGATCCGCGGTTCACCGCGGCCGAGGATTTGATGGCCGAGGAGAACTACGAACAGGCCGCGGCGGCATATCAGAAGATCCTCGACTCGGAGCCGGCGAACGCGCAGGCCGCCGCGGCGCTGGCGACCGCTACATTCCTGGACAGAGTCCAGCGGCTGCCGGCCGACGCCGTCGAGAGGGCAGAAGCCGAGCGCGACGACTCGCAGGCGCAACGGGATGCCGCGGACGTGGAACTGGCCGCCGGCAATGCCGGCGCGGCCTTCGATCGATTGATCGACGCGATCCGACGGAGCGGTCCGGACGAGAAGGCCGTGCTGCGCGAGCATCTGATCTCGCTCTTCGCGATGTTCCAGGTGGATGATCCCCAGGTGGTCGCCGCACGTCGGGCGCTGGCGGCCGCTCTCTACTGATTTCGGGGACGACTGGGCCCTACGACCACTTGGCCCTACGACTGGGCCCTCGACGACTGGGCCCTCGACGACTGGGCCCTCGACGAGCGGGCCCGCGACCGGTTACTGCACATGCGGCGAGCGGCGGACCGTTCACCGACAGGCGGAGAGCCCACGGTCGAAACCGTCCGCGAATGCCGTCATCTCCGCCCAGGTCGTCCCGGGCCGGTTCCGGACCAGGTCGAGCGCTTCGTCGGCATCTCCCGGCCAGGAGCCCAGCTGACCGGCGCCGGCCGTCCCGAACACCGCCGACGTCCAGGCCCCGGTGAAGCAGGCGGCGCCGGCCCGGTTCGGGTAGCGGCCGCGGCCGGTGGCCAGCGCGGTGGCCGCCGCTTGGGCGAACTGACCGTACGGAGCAGCCGCCGCGGTGTCCCGCGGGTCGGCGACGCGGACCGGAGCGCTGCGATCGAAGGAGCCGACCGACGTCTGCGCGGCGGCGCTCACCGCGGCCAGATCGGCGAACCGGTGGGAGCCCTCCGGACCGGTCCCTGCTCGGCTCAGTGTCAGCCGCAATCCAGCAGCCGTCATGCCCCAACAGGCGGCAGGTCCATCGCGCATCCCACGCAGCAGGAAGCGCAGCCGGTCCAGGCTCAGACCGTGGATCGGGCGAGCCGTGCCCGATGCGGCGTCGCCCGGTGCGGTCGGAGCATCCCGGAAGTCCAGGAGTGGGGCAACCGATTCGGGCAGCGCCCCTGCCGGCAGATGCAGCCGCCTGGAGTGCCCGTCCACCACCCACTGCAGGAACGCTCCGGCGGCACAGTCTGCCTGCGCCTCCAGCAGTAGCTGAGGGGAGCGGCTGTCCGGCTGCTCAGCAGGGGGCCTGATCCTGGCCTGCACGGCGTGCCCGAACTCGTGCGCCAGTGACGCGGCGAGGCCGCCGACCCCGTAGCTGTCGCGCAGTACCGGCACCAGGGCGGCGGCGTCGAGGACGATCCGGTCTTGCGAGGGACAGTAGAGGGCGTTGCCGCTCAGCACTTCTCCAGCGCCCGCACAGATCGGGGGTTCGCCGGCCGGTGCGGTGGCAGCGGTGTCGATCAACGTGTAGCCGCCGGTCACCGGCGTCCTGTGCCCGACGAGCAGCGGGCGCCAGAAATCCTCCGCATCGGCGAGAATGCCGGCGACGTCGCGGGCCGCCGGCTCCGATACCACGTTCGGTGTCTGGGTCAGTGACACGCCGCCGAGCGCCCGGTCGACCCAGGCGGCCGGCGCGGCGGAGCCGGCCATCGGGCGGTCGCAGCCCGCCAGGCCGGCTGCGACCAGGGCGGCCGCAACCGCGACCGCCCGGACACCTGGCAGCCGGATCAGTCCTCGACGTCCGGGGCGAACCACAGCGCCGCCAGTGGAGGAAGGGTCACTTGGGCGTTGGCCGGCTGGCCGTGCCAGTCGCCGACCTTTGCCTGGACGACGCCGAGGTTCCCGACGCCGGATCCGCCGTAGAGATCGGAGTCCGAATTCACCACCTCACGCCAGGGACCGGAGTGCGGCAGGCCGATGCGATAGTTCCGGTGCGGAACGGCCGACATGTTCACCACGCAGGCCAGCACCGAACCGTCTGCGCCCTTGCGCAGGTAGCTGAACACATTACCGTCACGGTCATTCGCGTCGATCCACTCGAACCCGTCGGCAGTGAAGTCCTGCGTGTACAGAGCCGGATGGGAGACGTACACCCGGTTGAGGTCGGCGACCAGCGAACGGATCCCGCTGTGCAGCGGATCGGCGAGCAACTCCCACGGCACCGACCCGTCGGCGTTCCACTCCAGCGGGTTGCCCAGTTCACCGCCCATGAACAACAGTTGCTTGCCGGGATGTGCCCACATGTGGGCGAAGTAGGCACGCAGGGTGGCGGCCTTCCGCCACGGGTCGCCGGGGATCTTGCTCCACAGCGATCCCTTACCGTGCACCACCTCGTCGTGCGACAGCGGCAGCACGAACTGTTCGGAGAACGCGTACATCAGCGAGAAGGTCATCTCGCCGTGATGCCAGGAACGGTGGATCGGATCCCGCGAGACGTAGCCGAGGGTGTCGTGCATCCAGCCCATGTTCCACTTCAGGTGGAAGCCCAGGCCGCCCAGATGTGTCGGGCGGGTGACGCCGGGCCAGGCCGTCGACTCCTCGGCGATCATCACGGCGCCCGGCACGCGCTTGCCGACCGTCGCGTTGACTTCCTGCAGCATCGAGACCGCTTCCAGATTCTCGTTGCCGCCGTAGATGTTCGGCGTCCATTCACCCGGTTCCCGGCTGTAGTCGAGATAGAGCATCGAGGCGACGGCATCGACCCGTAGGCCGTCGATGTGGAACTCCTCGAGCCAGTACAGCGCGTTGGCGACCAGGAAGTTTCGTACCTCGTGCCGGCCGAAGTTGAAGATCAGTGTGCCCCAGTCCTTCTGCTCACCGCGGCGGGGATCTGCGTGCTCGTAGAGCGGGGTGCCGTCGAACCGGGCGAGCGCCCACTCGTCCTTGGGGAAATGCGCGGGAACCCAGTCCAGGATCACCCCGATACCCGCCAGGTGCAGTCGATCCACCAGGTACTTGAAGTCGTCCTGCGAACCGAACCGTGGGTCGGGCGCATAGTAGGAGGTGACCTGATAGCCCCAGGATCCGCCGAACGGGTGGGCCGCCAACGGCAGGAACTCGACGTGCGTGAAGCGGGTTTGGCCGATGTCGTCGATCAGCGCGTCGGCCAATTGCCGGTAGCCGAGACCCGGCCGCCAGGAACCGATGTGCACCTCGTAGATCGACATCGGGGACGCCAGCACGTCACCCGCGGCGCGGTGGCTGATCCAGTCCCGGTCGCCCCAGACGTACTGCGAGGTGGACACCACCGACGCGGTGGCCGGGGGGAGCTCGGCGGCGAAGGCCATCGGATCTGCCTTGGTGTGCCACCCACCGTCGGCGGAGAGGATCTGGTACTTGTAGCGGGTTCCGGCGCCCACATCCGGGACGAACAGTTCCCAGACCCCGCTGCTGCCCAGCGACCGCATCGGTTGTCCGGCCCCGGTCCAGCTGTCGAAGTCGCCGGTCACCCGGACGCCGCGGGCGTTCGGCGCCCATACCGCGAAGGAGGTGCCGGTCACCTCACCCCGTGGGGTGCTGTAGGTGCGCACGTGAGCGCCGAGCGCCTCCCACAGCTGCTCGTGCCTGCCCTCACCGATCAGGTGCAGGTCCATCTCACCGAGTGTGGGCAGCCAGCGGTACGGATCGTCCACTTCGTAGACCGCGTCCGGCCCATACGTCACGCGCAGCCGGTAGTCACCGAGCGCGGTCGGCAGCCGGGTGGCGAAGATGCCGCCGTGCAGGTGTTCGAGCGGGATCTCGTCATCGCCGGTGAGCAGCACGACGCTCTGAGCGTGGTGGCGCAGGGTGCGGACGATGGTGCTGCCGTCCGGTTG